>SDBV01000002.1_pt1 | contig 230231 bp, 370 predicted proteins | sample 2277081 | NCBI WGS metagenome assembly SDBV01 (sample SAMN10402039, study PRJNA504765) | marine sediment metagenome | isolation source: marine sediment core GS10_PC15, 223 cmbsf | place: Arctic Ocean: Southern Knipovich Ridge | collected 2010 | reverse complement strand
TTCTGTTTTAACCCATGTATGTACACTATTCCTTACAAACGGATGTCTGCAGTATTCATCATCCATATAATCACCATCAAAGATTCCTATAACCGCTTTTGCTGGTGAATCCGCATACCACGCTAATTCAAACATAGTACCTATTAAAGCTTTACTAGTGTCGTATCTGTGAAAGTTTGCAAAACAAATTGAACTTCTTTTGACTGCCATTCTGTCTTTGGGGACAATCAGATCTACACCTTCTGTTTCATAAACTTTCTCACGAGTGGTACACTCTGTTTTTACACTTTTATTAAAGGCATTATGACATGGATCAATAATACTTACTGATATTGTTTCCATGTATACCCCATCTTCGAGTATATATGGAGCCATATTTGAAAAATATTCTCTAACTCGTTTTCTCCATTCATAACTCTCTGGTGCCCCTGCCGCTATTTGTCCTATTAAATAAATTGTTTTACTCATTTTTTAACTCCTTTCGTTTAGATACCTTATTAAAAGGTCCGCAATGGCATCACTTATAGATTCAAAGCCTTTCTCTTCCCTATGACGTTCTATAGCCTCATAATATTCGTCCGATAATTCAACTTCGATTGTTCCATCTTCATTTTCTATAATGTTTATATTTTCATCATTTATATCCATTATTCTATCCTCCCAGATTTGTTTTTCGGCGGAAAAAATATTATTTAAAATTCAACCATGATACCGTGTGCCAGGATGCTTTCTTTATTCATTTCTGTATGTCTTTATTATTAAACTACAAATATGTAAAAAGTGCCGTAAAGGTTAAGGTTAAGGTATACATTATTATTACCATTAACAGAATAGCAACCCAGTCTGAAACTTTTTTAAATGTGTCTGAAACTTTTTTAAATATCATAAATCTCCTTTTTCTGTTAAAGAATCTAATACTTTTGTCATATCATTAAGATTATTTAATGCAAGTTCAATAACTTGTTTCTTTGGCAAGTTATATGACTTAGATAATTTCTCTAAAATATCAAATTGATCTGTTACCCACTCGCTTCGTTGTCTTGAATCAGGCGGATTTTTGTCCTCGCGGGAAAAAAACTCTTCACCATCTTCAGGTTTAATTCCATCCCAACAATAAATTATATTTTCCTCATACGGTACAACATTAATATGTTCTGGGTTTATACATTTTTTATTATCACATGAATGTATAATACGATCACCAATTTTTAATGGTCTAACAAATAATGCAGCTATAAGCCTATATACGTCATGAACTTTTCCATTAAGTTTTATTTGTGGGTATTTGTTTGGGAGTATTTCCCCAAGCCATTCATAACAACCAGTCTCCGAATTTACTTTGTAACGTTCCATATTATTAATCCCCGAAATTTATTAAATTATCCCAGTGCCAAAAGGTATCATCTGGTTTCATATGATTCCGTACTGCTAAAGACCCGGGGTCTGTCACTTCTACAAGCTCATCGCCGTCATATTCTTTTAATTTTTCTATTAACTCTTTTACTGTCATAATTAACTCCTTTTTATCTTATAATCCCAATTTATCTGCTAATTCAATAGCTTTTTCAATTGTTGCAGCTAATCCTGGCCAATCCTCCATTTTATCACCATCAACCACTACTGCACAATTTGGTGGCATACCATCCCCGCCAATGAAATAAGTTTCTGCTACATAGACCTCAGCCCTGTCTGACTCTTTAAACCAACTTTTCTTTGGTTTTATATCGACGTTTCCTAATATAACTTCCCAACATGTAGCACCATAGGTAGTATTAATAGATATTCCCTTAACGTATCTACCTTTTTTAGTATTGTGCCAATCCTCTAATTTTTTAATTACGTCCATTTATCACCTTTATCTTATAATATTACTATTTTACCAACCAGTCAAGAACTCTTCTCATTAGTTTTTCTATAAAAATTACCTCTGGAATACTCCTGACAGCTTTAACAAACTCCTGTAATCTTTTATTTAATTCTTGTGAGTTTTCTTTCATTTTAATTAAAATCATCCTCTCTCTTTTTATTCTAATATGATTGTAAAATTATATCAAGCCAAACTATAATATATGGAACTATTCCTAATAGTGATAATATACTAAATATTATTGTTCCTACAATAATAGTCTTTACATGTGTTTTAAAATAACTATATTCACCAGGTGTGTAAGGATTCTTCCACATATTTTTTATTTTCTTTATTATCCTCACCACAGAAACATCTTCTGCTATATACCCTTTTGATGGTGGTTGTGGAGGTGTATCCTTTATTATACGAGGCCCAGGCGTTGGAGGTGGTAGTGGCGGTGGTATATTAGTAAATAAAAACATAATTTATTTCCCCTTTTTCTTTTTTTTATCTTCCTCGTCCAATTCCTTACATCTCTGCATTGTTGCCATTAAATCTCCAAGCGAACGACATTGATTTAAAGGTGTTTTTCTTGGATCTTTTTGTGTAAATACATATGGAATTTTATCCAAATCTACACCTAATACTTTTCTTCTTGTCATTTTTATTTTTCCTTTATACTGGTTTTAATGGTATTGCCCTTTTTCCATAATCTTAATTTTTTCCAGTTAAACCATCCTATATGAGTTCCACAATGTTCACAAACCATCGGCATTTTAGCACCGCTAACTTGTGGAGTTCCTTCTGTTTCTTTTTCACACCAATCACACATTTCTTCCTCCTTTTCCTGTTTTAATAATAATATAATTCTATATTTTATACTCCCACTGCCAAAGTAGTTGGATAAAAACTTTCCTTCTCATGATAGTTTCTAACCAAACAACCTCATCATCAACAGTAACAGGAAACCAAGTAAAATAAGGGTGCCATTCTTTATGTAACTCGTGTCTTTTTTTCCATCTCATTATTTTTCTCCTTTCCTTTAATATAATCTTATACTACTATAATATAAACACTAAATACTGTTTGTCAAGTCTTTTTCAAATAAAATGTCCACAACCATGATAAAAAAGACAATATATATAATAGAAGGTAGCTTTATTCCCATTCAATTGTACTTGGTGGTTTTGAACTAACTATATATACTACATTATTAACACCTACAACTTCGTTTGTTATTCTATTGGATATCTTTTCTATCAAATCATGTGGTAATTTAGCCCAATCAGCTGTCATACCATCTTCACTAGTAACGGCTCTTATCGCTAATGTGTCTTCATAAATTCTCTGGTCCCCGCGAACACCAACACTTTTGACTGGTAGTAATATTGTAAAAGCCTGCCATAATTTATTATACCAACCGCTTTCCCTTATCTCTTCCAGTAATATTCTATCTGTATTTCTAAGTACTTCCAAGCGTTCCTCAGTAACCTCACCTGCTATTCTTATTGCTAAGCCTGGTCCTGGAAATGGATGTTTTTGTATTAGTTTTTCAGAAAGACCTAATTCCTCACCTATGATTCTTACTTCATCTTTGAACAGAGACTTCAAAGGTTCAATTAATTTTAAATTCATGACCTCTGGTAAGCCTTTTACGTTATGATGTCCTTTAATGGTCTCTGACGGCCCCTCATAGGGTGATATGGACTCTATTACATCTGGGTATAATGTACCTTGTGCTAAAAACCTAACATCTCCTATCTCTTTTGCGCGCTCTTCGAAAATTTCAATGAACAGATTACCTATTATCTTTCGTTTTTCTTCAGGATCTATTACACCTTTAAGTGCTGTTAAGAACCTATCTTTTGCGTCTACATGGATGTATCTGTCATATTCGATACTTATCTCATTATGCAACCCATGGTCCACAAATATACAGTGTAATTGGTCCCCAATAGCCCTGTGTATTAACTCTGCTGTTACAGATGAATCAATTCCACCGCTAAGCCCTAATACAACTTTCTTTGTTCCAACTGTGTCTCTAATAGTATTTATAGTAGTAGTAGTAAAAGCCTCTCTTGTATCAGTATTATCACAACAGCTGTACAAAGAGTTAATACTACAAATATCTATAAAATTCTTTATTATTTGTTTTCCGCATTTTGTATGGCTTACTTCTGGATGGAATTGAACTCCGAATAGGTTATCTTTCTCGAATGCTGCTATGTTGGTAGTTTCAGTCATTGCTGTAGTAATAAAATTGGGGGGTAATTTACTAATTTGGTTTTCGTGACTCATCCAACAGTCTGTTGGTTTTATCTTTTTAAACAACTTGCTTTTAGTGTTCATACCGATTGTGGTAAGACCATACTCTTTCTTACCGGCGGTTTTCACCTCTCCACCTAGAACATGTGCCATATACTGCATTCCATAACATATTCCTAATATGGGAATGCCTAATTCGAAGATACTGTTGTCTATTTTTGGGCTGTCTTCTTCGTGAACCCCTCTAGGACCACCTGACAGTATTATTCCTTCGACGAGATCTTCGCTCGTAGTCGATGCACATAAATTTCTTAAAGGAAATTTATTCGCTTCTACATTATCAGATATTACTATTTTATGCAGGGGAACCATTTCACATTGCACACCATGCTCTCTGACGCGTCTTGTTATTAGCTGGTTATATTGTGAACCGAAGTTTACTACTAGAATCATTTTATTTCCTTCCTTATGTTATATCTAATAATACTATTATAAGAAGTATTGTTATTAGTAATATGCTCATGTTATTCCTCTATTCCATCAACCAATCTATTATATTCTATCATCCACTGTTCATCACTGTAACCCCCAAGGCTGTCATATAAATTATGTGATGCTTGGTTACCCATTTCTTTATTATATTCATCCATTATTCTCTTTTTCCTTTTACAATCCATTTTTAATTCCTTTATAATATAGTAATACCATAACGTATTACAGATACCAAACAAAATATACCACTTGCTATAAATGCGAAACCTAAAATTTTTATTTCTAATTGTGACATGTTATTTTCCTTTAATTTTTTAATCTTACCATTTCTTGACTTTTTCTTTAAAAGTTGCACCTGCTCCCAGGTGTTTAGGGTTTATTCCTAGTTCTTTTGCATGTTCATTAGACCAGGCCACCTCTTGTGTTGGTTCTAATCCTTTTATTATATGGAAGTGTCCTTCTTTAACCTCTTTACCATTTACAAAGGTTTTGCCGTTTATAACTTCGAGATGTTCTTGTTCAAATAAATTGGCCTTATGGTCAAGAACATAACAATGATGAACCTCTTCATTTCCAGTTTCTTCGTTTATTGCTATATGATGTAATAAATACTCGAAGTCTTTTATTTGTTTTTCTCTTTTGATTGGCTATCCCTCCGGTTGTGAAACACTAGTTACGGTTCGCACTCTGTCCATCGGTCCAAAAGGTTTGCCTGGTGATCCAGGCCGCATATGGGCTCTTTCTTCGTAACGCTCACACTTTACTAAACATATCTTAGGGTCTTCCCTGTCTGGGCACTCTATACCCCCAACTGAGTAATGCTTACATAAAATAGAATCCATAATATATGTCGTTTTCTTTTCCAAACCACAAAGATCACATCTATAGAGTTTTTTTACCCAGCTACCATCTTCCTTGTTATTATAATAATGTTGTACGTTGCTTATTAACTTCATTTTCTTTTTACATTTCTTACATTTCATCTTATCCCCTCCTATTTAGTTTTCTAGTTTCTTCATTTACAGCTATATGATGTAATAAATATTCGAAATCTTTTATTTGTTTTTCTCTTTTGATTGGTCATTCTCCTTTTCTGAATTATATTTACAAAAAAGAAAAATTATACTATAAAAATATAGTGTGACAGTATATAATAGTTTTCTATAGTAATAGTTTACAGACGTGTTGTTTTTATTATGTTTAGTTGATACAGATTCGTAATAATTATATAATTCGTTATACCAACGATCTATTATAAGTGATTTTGGATATATTTGGTTGGCCTTCCAAACTTCTTGTTTTTGTTTTTTCAATAACTTATATCTTTGTTTCAACATTGTAGATCCTTTCTTAATATCCCTATTTTATCCTCAAATGCTTTTATTTTTTTCTTAATTTTAGCTATTTTTGAGTGTTTCTCTACTAACCTCTTTGTTTCAGAAGGGCTTTCATAATCACAGCAACCGTCATATCCTCTTAAACCTATAGTGCCCCACCCTTTACGGTATTTCCATGGATATTTTTCTTTATGTATATAATGGTTACCGCAATCTTTTCTATCGCAATGCCCACAAAACACAGTACGTCCCGGTGAAGAGTAAAATCGTGTGTCTCCTCTCATTGTTTTTGTCTCCTCTCTAATTATTTAAAGGTTAGATTATTGTTCTTTTTTGGTGATAGTTGTTGTAATAACACTGTCACGTATCAGATTTTTATAAACAAGGACGGCAAACATCTTAGCAGCATTATTACCATCAAATTTATACTCTTCCTTGATATTCTGTAAACATTTGTGATATTCCTCTTGTAATTCTCTATATAATGTTTTATCTTCTACGAAGGCGTCCGTTGCCATTTTGTGGGCTAGTTTTATTTTTAAAGCTATTGTGTTTATCACTTTATATTTCTCCTTTTATTTTATATTTCTTGTTCTTTCATTAATTTTGTTATGTCTTTCAACTAAATCAAATTTCATTTAATAACCAACTCCATTCGTCCTTAGTTAGTGGTACTAATACAAAAAAATTATCTGTATCAATATCAAAGTCTCTTTCAAGTTCTCTAATTTCGTGTTTTGTCAAACTGTCTATACTATGACCTTTTTCAATATATCTGAATTTTCTGTTTTTTACAAATGTTTTTTCCATGAGTATTTTTCCTTGGTTTCTATTATTCCAATAGTACAATGCTGCGCTCCTCCATGAGCAAATACACAAAGTTCTTTTAAACTAAAACCTCTTATTTTACCCATAAAGGAAGAGTGATAGCCAAAGGTGATAACTAGCCCATCCTTATTCAGGATATTTGGTATTTCATCTGCTATTAATTTAAATCTACTATTTCTATTTCCTTTATACATTTCCATGGATTTTCTATAGGTATAAGGTGGATCACATATTATTGTATCAAATTTGTGACCATCCCACTCTCTTACAAAGTCTAAGGCATCTTTATTAAAATCAGTTGGCATTTCTTCATCTAAATCATTTCTTATTTCATCAAGTTTTAGTCTAGTTTTCCCCGCGAACAAATTTAGCACTTTGCCTTTGCTGTTTTGTTCTACCCATTGTTTAATCTTTGTGGATTCAAATGTGTGCCTTCTCAGGTTTGTGTTTATTAGGGTTAGTTTCATGTCGTCAGATCCATTAGTATTATATCTTCCAAATATATTTCTTAGACATTTCTTTATCGATTGTATCATTTTTCTTTCTCCTTTATAATTGAACCACAACATTCACAAATCACTTCTAATTCCATTTCTTTTTCTTCAAAAGCTTTTTTTGCTTCTTTCCAGCCATCTAGCCAATCCTCTAAATACATCTGATAATTCCATGATCCAACCTTATAAGGTTGAAAATCCATGGGATTACAACCAGGACCAAAGGCTTCTCTACCTCGTCTTCTTCTTTTTGATGGGGTTTCGCTCATTGTTTTCCTTTTTATTTTTTTCTGCATTCTGCGCATTTTACATAAACGAAATCGGATTTAAATTTAGTTTTTGCTTCACCGTATTTTTCCTCCATATACAAGGAAGCGTATACACCCATATTACCCAATCTAATAAAATTATCGATGCAGCATTTAGGATATTTGAAATATCTTCCTAATTCTCTATGGAAATCGTTTTCAGTTATCGTTCCGTAACACCACAATCTCCGTATCATATCAATGTATGGTTGGTTTTCATCTACAACATAGTCATATGTTTCTGACATATATTTTCCTTTTATCTTTTAAATGTATAAGATTTTTCATTTTTGATATTTTTCTACTTTGAAATGGCCCATAAATTCCCCCAAACCATCCAAACCCATTTTAAATTCTTCACGATTCCGTTCCTCAGCTTCTTTGACAGCATCCGCATAAGACATAGGTTCCGCTGATTGTGTGGTCGGGCCTTTTTTAGTATGTCTAATAACCATCCATTTTCCCTTTACTTTTTTATTTTCTTCATGTCTTTCTTTTTCCCTATCATCAAAATAATGTTCTGCATTATAATGATCCCACCCTCCAGGTGGACAATTTCTAGTATAATTTGTATCTCTCATTATTCTATCCTCCTATTCATGATGATTTATCCTGAAATTCTTCCTGAAATTCTTAATGGACAATCTTCAGGTATTGTTTCTTTAGAATTAGGCTTCAATGGTTTAGATTGATGACTACTTGTATGTGTTTTATAACGAGAAGGTACTTTTATCCATCGTTTTAATTTAGCACACCAATATCCATTAATATTTCTATAGCTTCCTGAACATCCTAATCTACCATAACTATCGTCCTCACATCCACCAGTATGTATAGTATGGCTATGTTTGAGTTTGAGATGGGGACAACAAATCTGTACTTCCCACTCATAGTTTTTATACCGCTCCCACACACAATGCTTCATTTCAACTATCATTCTATCCCCCAATATTTATGACTTCTTTTGCAATATCAAGTAACAGTTCTTTTGGTATTTTTATAGAGTGGTGTCTATCTTCCCATACTCCCTGCCCCGTGCTCAATAATATATAATCTTTAAATATTGTATATTTTGGAACTGGGTACCTGTAGTCTATTGATATGGATTTATCCATTATTCTATCCTCCAATATTTATGATTTGTTTTCTCGGTTCTGATTGTTCCGCAGTGTGGACATCTTTGTTCGTTTTTCATTTTATAAATTTCTTTCTACATTTTAAACACTCTACGTATTTACATTTGTTTTCTGATTTACCATATTTTTCATTCATATATCTTGCAGGCTCTTTCTTCATCTTTAGTAATCCTACGAAGTTGTCAACACAGCATTTGGAATATCCAAAGTATTTACCTAAATCCCTATGACAGTCCATTCTAGTGATTTTTCCTAATCTGTATAATCTACATATCATATTTACGTATGGCTTGTCCATTTTTGGGTTCCTTTCGTGTATCTCTATGAGATACATGCAAAGAACTTGTAAAGTTCTTCGGTTTTTATTTTCCCACAAGTCTTACTATGAACGCATAGGCCATGACGAGCCCAGCTGGTATCATAAGAGCTATCCAAGGGTCGCTTTTTAATAAGATTATTAATTGTTCCATTTTTAGACTCCTTTGTTTTGTTTTTTATATTACTATAGTAATATCATGGTCATACATGTTTTTATTGTTAAAAAATTTTTAGATAAATTTATTAATGATGTCCATTATGTTTTCTCGTTTTATTTTTCATTATAACTTCTTGTAGCATTTTTTCTGCATCAGATCTAAGGATATTTAATCCTCCTAAGCAAAAAATCATGGTGTCAATTAAAGAATCTTTCATCATCTCCCTATTTCCCATTCTGCGGGCTTTTTCAAACTCTCCAGATTCCTCCAACAGGCCTAGTGAGGTTTTACTTAGATCACGTGCAGACGGCCATCCTCTGCGTATTCTATTCTCTATAATTTCTTTTGCAACTATATTAAGATCGAGCATTTGATTTCTCCTTTTAATGAGTTAATGACTATCCAATGTTACAATATAATCATTATTTCTTATTTGTCAAGGGGTATAAATAAGTTTTTTCATTAAATTATCATGGTCGTCTCCACCCCCACAGAAAAAATATAGTGACAGGGAGCCAGAGGTATTAGCGTTGGTTATTTACAAATTTACAATAATTATAGGGCCCACCCCTTACTTTTTCACTCTTTTTCCATTTCCCGATTTTAAAAGGAGGACATTATGATTGATTTTTTCGCAGTAAAATTTACTAATGGCAGTACTTTAATCGATGACAGAGCAATAAGTGTTAGTGCTCTTGAGATGAATGGTTATCCAAAGGAAGTTGGAATAGAAGAGATAACCATTTATTACACAGATGGTACAAAATCAGTCTTTGTACCTGAGTAAACAAAGTCGGGGTAGAGATTTATTCTCTATCCCGATTTTAAAAGGAGGTTTACTATGACAACACCTAAATGTCGTAAAGAGTTCTACACACTGACCAAAGGTCAGCAAATGATGTGGGCAAGGGCGAAGAGAGCCGGGTATGAGCCGCTTCTTCACACGGACGGAAGTTTACACAGGACAAGGTGCCCTAAATGTTACCGCAATGCATTAATATACAACAAGGTAAACATTGGCGCATATGTTGTATGTAGCAACAAACACTTCACTCCATTCGACAAATAAACCTTCAATCATCGGGATAGGGATTCATTCTCTATCCCGATTTTAAAAGTATTAATCACTAACAACAGGAGGCATAATATGCCAGAACTAATCATTAACACAACCAGAAACATCACGGTAAATGAGGTCCTTGGTGCCGTTGAGGCCGAGGGCAACGTCCACACGGAAATCAACAACACTTCTATAACCCTCAGCGGGCTGAATGTTCATCTCTGCAGGATATACACTCGCCTAACAGGGAATGAGTGTGGATACATTCATTCTCCAACAATTCTTCTTGGCCGATAAAACGGCCTCCAATCGGGGTAGAGATTAGTTCTCTATCCCGATTTTAAAAGGAGGTGGTATACATGAAGTCTTTTGAAATTCTAAAACCATTCGAAAAAGAATCTAACCCATTTCATTCCGACCTCTTTCGCATGGGTACACAAATTGGAAATGGTCCTTTGGTGGTTATGTACGACAGCCATGAGGATTACAAAGAAGTTATCTTGGTGAACACCAAGACTGGTGGGCGCGTCAAGATTACATTATAGTTGATTGTTATGAGAATCTTGAGTAACAAAGACCTAATCGGGATAGGGATTCTTTCTCTATCCCGATTTTAAAAAGAAGGAGGTGATGATGCTGGTGATATTTTGGAATATTTACATTCTCATCATATTAAACCGATTCAAAGGCATGGAAATATACTTAAAGTATGAAATTAGGCACATGGATTTAAATAAGACAATTTTAACGTTATAAGGACGTTTTACATATACTAACAAGTGAAAATTACTGAAGAAAGGAGATGATACCATGAGTAACAAAAGCGCTAAAACAGCTGCAATTGTCAATAAAATGGTTGACTGGCATCGCCGTGAAATGAGGATGCTCGACGAGATGGATAAGCGTAAGAGGAATGGTAAGGACAATGATGATGACGACCATACTAACGCGCATATTACAAACGTTGCCGAGGACGGAGCCAGAACCTGGACCTATTAATTCTAACAATCGGGATAGGGATTCTTTCTCTATCCCGATTTTAAAAGGAGGAGGTGCAACATGAATTGTAAGTCTTGTCATTTTTCAATTATGGACGTAATCGATCCTGACTATGGTATTGAGGTGATGCTCTTCTGTTCATTCCACGATTGTCTTCCTGAAGACGTTCCTGAAGAATGTAATATAGAAGAGATTCTTTACGCGCGCGACAATGCGTTGATTGATGCGATGTATGACGATGACCTCAATGAACCTCCAATCAATGAGTTAAATGAGATGCTCACTGAGGATGAGATTCCATTCTAACAATCTAACAATCGGGATAGGGATTCTTTCTCTATCCCGATTTTAAAAGGAGGTGATATTATGACTATTGTAATTAGACATGATTTCTTATTCAATACATTAATAAAAGCTGTTTCCGAATGGTATGATGAACACTATTTTGGTAGTTTTGAGGAATTTAATGCACTAAAAGAGATTCATCTGCAGACTTTGAAGGATTTATATGATCCTGAACGCTTCAAAACAGCTGTAGATCTTAACAAAGAGAAAGAAGAGTTTCTTACAGAAGTGCAGGCAGCAGTTGAAATACAACTTGCAGTGTATGGATAAAAGATGAATCGGGGTAGAGATTAGTTCTCTATCCCGATTTTAAAAGGAGGTGATAAGATGATTAATAAATCAAACAAGAAGAAATCTGACCGTCATTGTCCTAATTGTAAGGACTACAAAAAGATTGGCAATACCGCTTGTGAGGGGTGTTGCGGACGTAAATAAAGGAAAAGGAGGTGAAACTAATGATTAACACATTCAGAGGAGAATATTATTTTCTCTCTAATTTTTACACTCTCAAACACCCTATAGTGTATGGGTGGATGGTATGTCCTACATCGGAACATTTCTTTTGCGCGCTAAAAACAACTAAAGTTGAGCTACGAAAGTGGATACTTCAGGCTAATACCCCAGCAGAAGCAAAGAAACGTGGGAGAGACGTAGTATTACGTCCTGACTGGAGGACAGGTTTCGATAAGACTGCTATGCATCTGGCTCTGATCCTTAAATTCAGCGCTGATGAAGGTTTGCGACTTCGGTTAATTAATACTGGAAACAGACAATTGATTGAAGGTAATTGGTGGCATGATAATTACTGGGGTAATTGTGAGTGTATTAAGTGCACTAATAAGCAGGGGCAGAACAACCTGGGAATATTACTTATGCAGGTTCGTTCACTCTTTCAACAAATAGGATAAAGGAGGTGATACTATGAAGTTCTTTATAACCGGTACACACGCATACGGACCAGTAAATCCAGACAGTGATTTGGATATAGTTGTAATGGCCAATGAAGTTCAAGTTATATTAGACTTCTTGGCCGACCACGGTATAGAATATTATAGAACTCCAGGACAAGATAGCTACGGAGATGCTGGTGGTTTTTACTTTGACTTGGGTGGTATAGAAGTCAACATAATCATTGCTGCTGACGCGATAGCCTTTAAGGAGTGGAAGAGACGTACTGAAAAGATGAAGGATCTTGCGCCTATTGAAGATAGGGAAGAGCGTGTTGCCGTATTCAACGAAAAGGAGGAATTTAAAGGTAATTAAACCTTACTGAATCGGGATAGGGATTTGTTCTCTATCCCGATTTTAAAAAGGAGGTGATGCTATGCATTGTCACAAACGTAATAAATCTTGCTCATGGCATCATTACAGACAACAAGTTTGATAACTGGAACACGGAATTCAATTTTAGTATTTTTTTGGCTATTAGGACGACTTTCAAAAACTAACAAGTGAAAAAGGAGGTGATGTTATGTATTATAGCTATTATAAATCTACAAGTGTAGTGCCTATGCGATGTCATAAATGTTTTAGGTCTACAAATGTTGTTCATCTAACAACTGAACATCTTTATTCTTGCAATTCTTGTTATTTTACGCGAGAACGCATTTTGAAAAAGATTAAGGCAAACAAAGAAAGACGTAAGAAAATAAGGGAAGCTGCCAGATCACGCGCCGACATTCTCAACATCTCCAAATTACCACATCCACGCGTGACTTCCATCGTGTTCGAATAGGCGACGACCTCATTCCATCCCGTTAACCATGTAGAGCAACACAGGCACTGCGCTGTTTCTCTGCCCGTCCGAGTGAAGTCGAAAGACCTCGCTAAAACGAAAATTCGAAATCGCCCGGCTTACCCTTTTCCCCTTTTCTCGAAACCCGAAGAGCGAAGAGCGAAGAGCGAAGCGAAATAAACAATATAAAAAGGAGGTAAATCATGAAAGCAATTTATGAAGCAGAAGATATTGAAAACTCACCAGCCACATTAAGATTAGAAGGAGGAGAGACAATTCTTCTCACTACTGCAGAAAATGAGATTTTCAAAAAGCTAATGGGTTGGCGGGGAAATATTGATGTTCTTATACATGTTGATACAACTGTTAAACTAACACTGAACGCTGAGCTTTGTATTAATACGTTCCGTGGCCTGACGGAATAAAGGAGGTAACAACGTGAGTATTAAAACGAGAGAAGGTCATCCCAAGGCGAGGAAACAACACACATGCAACTACTGCAGAAACGCAATTAACATTGGTAGCATCTATTATCATTATTCAACACTCGAAGATGGCGAATGGATCATATACAAACTCCATCTGGAATGTAAAGACTCGCACTTTGCTTGCGTTGAGGAAATCTACGAACGCGCTGATCATTGGGAAAAATGGCATGATCAGACGTTTGTGTAATAATATAATAAAAAGGAGGTAGTATTATGTTAATTGATAGGAAAAATATTCTCATGGGTTGTAGAATTAGCACAAAGAACATGACTTACACACCGGGATATATAACTGATGATATTAAGTGTGTTTCGCCATGTTTGTTCTTTTATATTGTTCAATACGGCGTTGCTGACGAGCGGAAACTAAAGGCTTGGGGTAAAATGGCCGATACACTTGCAAAATACTGTTCAAATGGAAAAGAAATGCACTTTATAATTGACGACAGTCAAACAGTTATAGAGTGTATATTTGGCAGAGATTCGCAGGCAATAATAGACATGCGGCCAAAAGGATGGTATATACCAGGACATCCTTATAATTTGGTTCGAAGAGACCTTATGACCAAAATTAGAGACACGAAGTTTGGTCAGGAACATATTAATTCCGGTTATTTTGGCTATGCTCATGTCAAATTACCACACCAATTGCCAAAGAGAACACGAATGCCACTGCTTCGCAACTGCGATAAAATGGTGTAATAATTTCTAATTAATCGGGGTAAGGGATCTTTCTCTTATCCCAGTTTTGGGAAGGAGGTAACAACATGACGCGAGTAGTGAACCTCAGACACGAAAAATACGATGTTTACATAGGTAGAGGAAGTATATGGGGAAACCCATTCTCATCTTTAGCGAAATCTGCAGCACAGTTCAAAGTAAACACAAGAGAACAATCAATTGAAGCTTACAGAACATGGATATTGACACAACCACATCTGTTAGCACAACTCCATACACTGAAAGACAAAGTATTAGGCTGCTACTGTAAACCACTTTCATGTCATGGAGATATATTAATCGAATTAATCGAAAGGAGGTGATTTCAATTGGGAAAGGTAACTGATAAAGAGATCGCAGAGGCACTTGAAGCTCAAAGAAAATATAATGTTATGTGGAATAATAATGCCGGAAATGGGTGTCCCTTTGGTGATACAGAATTTGAATGTGAAGGATGTTATAGACTTTTCCCTCGATGGGCAAAATCACCACCGGAGAAACGTTTGGATCATCCTTGTGATGGACTAACTACAAAATATGTTGTCCGGCGTTGTCGGGAATTTGTTAAAAAATATCTATGAAAGGAGGTAAATATGAGTGATAAAGTTTTTACATTTGTTGAACCTCATCACACAGGAGGTGATTGCACAGTAAGGATTACTGAAGAACAGATTTTAAAACACATGCATAAACTTCAAAAAGAAAACGATAAATTTAAGGGTATTTCTAATCCTGATTTGATTGATTACTTTATTATCAATTATTGGTGCACCGAAGAAAAATAATGCCCCAAACTAGAATAAAGGAGGTGTATCGTGACAGAACCTATTATTAAGAAAGCTTTTAAAAATGCTCGATGCGATTGGGAAAAAGGTATAATGTGCTTTGCCCTTGCAGAATGGTATATCGAAGGCGGCCATTACTGCCAAGTCCATGCTGAAAGAGTAATTCAAATACTCAATGACAATGGTGCTGGCATAGACATCAACAAAATCAAATGGATAAACAAATTAAAGGAAAGGAGGGATTAACCAATGCCGGAAAGCAACAAAGACATTTTTCTCGTCTGCCAGATTAATGCTATAAACGAATGGTATGACGAGAAGTACAAAGGACCGGACATAGAGACCATGCGAGAGTACCATATAAAAACCATGGAACATGTCTACGATCCTGAGAGATTCAAACGTCCGGGCCACCCGTCAAAGGCTGAAAAGAAAGAGTTTATAGACGGCGTAGAAAAGATTGTCCGTGAAACAGCTGACAAACACTTCGCAGACCATGACCTACGGACAACCCTAATACTGTAAGGAGGACACAATGCGAAGAACCATTATATTCTACATAGCCTCCCTCACTATTGCAATAATAATTGGAATAGTATTGGGAATAATCCTTTCAAACATTTTAATATAAAGGAGACTACATCATGGCGGAAACACACACAGAAACAATCCAGGTAAATCTGGACGAAACCAAGCTTTTGGTAGAATTCGAAGCCCAGTTCACCCCAGAACTGACTTGGACAATAACCAGCATCATACCAATTGGAATAATTGCCGAATCAATTGATATGGCTATCAAAAAACGTCTTGAAATGTTATTCAACTGAAGCGAAGTTTTCTCGAAGCCCGAAGGGCGAAGCGAAGGGAGGTGATATCTTAAAATGCTTGAGAAAATAGAAAAGGACATCGACGAAAGAATGTCCAAATATACAGATTCTCGCCATCCAACTGGCGACGAAGTGGCAATAGCATGGTTAATATCTGAAGTAAAAAGACTCAATGAGATAATAATCAAGATAACAATGAACAGATAACCGAAGCGAAGTTTTCTCGAAGCCCGAAGGGCGAAAGGCTCGAAGTCGAAGCGAAGGGAGGTGATATCTTGAGATGCATTAAACACATTAAATCTGGAAAAATCATACGTGTATCAAACGAAATTGCAACTAAGAAAGTTGATACAGACGGGTACGATTACTGTCGAAAAAGTGAATACAAAAAATCATTAAAAGGAGGTGGTAAAAACACAAAAGTGTAGTTCAAACATCAACTTCAATCAAAAAGGAGATTAATATTCATGGAAACAGCGACAGATAAAGTAATCGAAATAAAAACAGATTCCATCCAAACAATCGTAATTGGACAAGGAGTCGAAGTGGAAGGACATCAGTTGGTGTCCAAAAAACTGCTCGAAATCATCAATCACCTTCTAACCGCAAATCCGATGATTGTCGATGCATTCAAAGTAGAACCGGATTGCATCCGCAAAATCAGATTCTTACCAACCTATGCCGAACTTGGAAAAGAACATGAACTGAAATTTGGTTTGTTCAATCCAGAAACCAAAGAGGTGGCTATCAATCTACAAGGCCATTTCGATTCGGCGAAGAGCTCTGTCAAAGAAGGCGGTAACCTGGAGCTGATGTGCATTAGAGCACACCTCTGGTTCTCAATGCTCACAAGCATATGGCATGAGTTCCTCCACGCCGTATCATTCGCCATTGACCCTGAAGGGACCATGGGCGAAGACAAAGATGAGCTTGAAGAAATGATGGCTGAAGAGGCGCAGCTGGAACTGGCAATGTTTATCAGAGATTTCAAATGCGAACCACCTGCAATGGCAGATGAACCGTTCTACGGAACTCGGTTCATGGAATTCTTTATCAAAGAAGTAAAAGACAATGCTGAAGCTTGGGCATTGGCTCAGAATTCCATACATCAGTACAATGAACGGAACAACACCCATGTACTCTGGAAAGACGGAGACATGACAGTCAGCTCATTCCGGAAATGGTTCAGAGTCGCCTACAAGCATGATTGGGACAACAAACCAGAACCGCTGGCAGAACTCAAATTCAGTCTGTCTATCCCAACAACAACAGCACTGGAAGCTCCTGAATCCATAAGCGACGAACAACTCATGGAGGAAGAAATGGAGAGGAAAGCAACGAAACATGATGAATCTCCATTCCAGGCCGGTGGCGTTGACCCTGGTGAGACAGATAGAGCTGGACTCGTTCAAGCTGAAGTGCTGAAGAAAGAAGCAGGTGTGCCCAAAGTCCTATTAGATACAATAGAACTTCCTGCTTCAGAACTTCCAAACGTGGAAAAAGAAGTTAACACAGCAATTGACAAGCTGAGCGAACCTGCTCCTGTTGACGAAGCTACAGCTGTTCTGGCTGAACGTGGAAAAAAGCTGACAGATGATGATATACACGAGGTTGCTGTTGATATCATCGAAGAAGCAGGGCATGGAGAGCTGGCTGGAGAGATACTCAGCAGTTTGTATGACCGGAAAGAAACACCTGACGTACAAGCTGATCTCGAAGCTATTGCCTTCCAAAATGCTGGAGATGATGATCCAGGTGATCTCCCGGATGAACAGGAAGCCTTACAGCCTGGTCTGCCTGACTTTCCGAGTCCAACACCCGAAGTAGCAGCACCGGCAGCTCCGCCTGCTACAGCAGCAATAGGAACGCCGCTGCCGACTGCTACATCTCAACCAACATTTACTCCTGAAACTGCACCCGCAGGAGCATATCCAAAAGCTCCAACGCCTGACCCCGCAGACTATACGCCACAAAATGCAGGCTTCAACCGCCAGACGCTAAGAACAGGTCTGCCCAACCACAACTTCACCGCTGAGCAGATGAGAGAAATGTGTGGACAGGTCTTCCTCAGATGCGTGAATCATATCTTCACGAAATGCGGCTGGACACCCGGTGGAAATCCACCCTTTGTGCCTGAACTCAGAGGAGCTATAACAGAGCCGATAAGTGTATCCGGCATTCCGGGTATCGAGAATTTCCTGATTGGTATGGATATAATCGACCCTACCAGCGGCACGTATGTTATTAACTCTCCTGCTTCAGCACACGCCGGAATGATCAAAGGCAAAGTTACTCAGAAGCAGCACCTGCCAAGCTATATGTTATATTTCAATTATAACGGAATAGAGATCAAGAGATTCATTGCACCGCAGAACCAGTGGAAGACAAACGCCTCAGGCTATTCCGCACCTGCACAGAGAGCGCAGGCTGGCGCACAGATTGCATGGATCATGGACGGTGATGATAACACCAGCAACAAATGGCGCGCAAAGATTGAAAATGGCGTCATTGAATGGCTTGTGTAATGAGATGGTTAAAAGGTGTTGTCTTAAATAAGAAAGCCGGTCTTATTCAAATTGAATTAGATACCGGTCGCCGAATTTGGGCAACACCTTCCTTCAGCACATCAATTCGCGAGCATATACTGGTAAGTTGGGATTATACTCATGATTGCATAAAAAGTATAACAACACCAGAAAAATTAGCTCGCGAAGAGACAGATGAAGACATAGCCGAAGCCGAAGCTGGCAATCTTGCTGTCGATGATAAAGAAGGAGGTGATAAAGGCATTGAAGAACAAGAGGGAGGAATAATTAACGAAGATTTCTCTCTCCCGCTGGTCGAGGAAGACGAAGACGAAGCGAGGCCGAAGCAAAGCGACGTTTTCTCAACCCCGAGCGATGACGAGCTCGAAGACGGTGCTGACATGGTGTCAGAACATCGTCATAATATTAATTCCTTATTATTATAAAGGAGGTTTCGACATGAGTGGAGGAGCAAACGGACTAAGCAAACACACGTTCATAAACTCACGAGTAGGCACCAACAAGGACATAAAGATGCTGTATACGCCGGCTCACACCAAGCCGGACGGCAAAAATGTCCGAGCAAGACTTCAGATTCCGATTCTGGTAAACGTTTACAGAAAAACCGATCCGGACAGCTTCAGATTAGTTGCCTGGGGTGGCCTGGCAGATATGCTTGCCAAGAACCTCAGTCAGGGTAAAGAGATGACCTTTATCTGTGATTCCAGCAGCTTCTGGGGAAATGTGTACAATCAGCAGAATGCTCAGATCATGCAGCCGGACGGAAGTCCCCTGCAGACCCGGCAGGTATCGTTCATCATCAGAGAATTCGTATGGGGCGGAGACTCTGACAGAACCAAGATTGAGGAGATCAACGTGGGAATGGAAACCGGTGAAGGCCGCAGGCCCGCACAGTGGAACATTCCTGGAACTCCTGACAACCTGACCTGGAAACAGCTGCTCGAACGCAGAGGGCAGACATTTTACCAAGGTGGAGACAAATTCGGTTATGCCAAAGTCATCGGACCGAAAACTGCACAATGCACCATCCATTTGGGTGATCAGTCCAAGCTTCAGACCAATACCGGTACCGCAGCTGCCGCTGCCGTTACAACCGGTACCCCCATTCCAGCGGCGGTTGATTCACCGCTGGTAGCTGAAGTGGGCCAGGTATTAAACACTGGAACACAGTTGCCCTTAGCACAACCTGTCGCTGTGTAAAGCAACCATGGCCTTGTATTACTGAGGGTAGGGCGGCATTATGTCGTCCTGCCCTTATTTTTTTTATTAAAGGAGTCGCTTCGCTCCAATAATTTTGATATCAATCCCGAATTAGTTTTCAAGGAGGCAAAAAATGAAATATATAATTATAGATATAATTATTGTTGTCACTGCAATGTTTGCCATTCTTTATATACTAGGATTAAAATAGTCTCTATTGAACCGAATTCATTTGTTATAAAACAGAATTAATTTCATTAGATAACTATAACAGTTATAAGGACCGGCATCAAATTTAATCCTGCAACTTTTTTAAGAAAGGAGGTAATATGCTTTATTATATTGAAGGTGTTTTTATAAGTGTGGTAATAGTCCTTGCTGCTGTGGTAACAGGGCTATCGTTAGCTTTTGTTAGTTCAGCTGTATTGAAACTGTTGGTTTAAGGAAGGAGGTAATAATGTTTAAATATTTAATAATCACAATAATAATCGGAATGTGGTTAGCGATTGTTGCTGGGCAGATTCTTTCTGTATTTATGAAATAAGTAAGCTTTATTTACCAGCCACATAATACAACCATTCTTCAATAATCATATCCAATGCTTCAGACTTAGTAGTATTATCCATATCCATCGCTGCTTCTATAGCTTGCCTAATTATATTACTGTGCCTATAGCTCAATTTGTAGGGTCGCTTAATTTCTCTCTGTTTTTGTTCCATAATTAATTCCTAAGTGTCATTTGTAACCTATGTGACCTTAAAAAACTCGTGTCCTACACCAGTATATTCGTGTCCTACACCAATATATTCGTGTCCTACACCAATATATTCGTGTCCTACACCAATTTGGTTTCTGTCCTACATATAATATAAGCACTATTTTCCATTTGTCAAGTCTTTTTGATAAAAAAGTATAAAATAGCGAAAACAAAATAACGAAGACGGAGCGAAGGGTATGGAGAGCAAAAAGTGTAGTAATAGTAGTATGTTGTTATTATACTAACAAAATTCCATATACAGTTAATCGAAGCGAAGTAATAGAACAAAAACGCTAAAATCGTTAAATATTGGAGAAAACGCGTATGAATGAAGCAAAAGCAGACCTAATCGATTATAGAGGCACAAGAGTGATTCTAATCAATAAGCGCTACAGTGCCAACAACTTTGATCCAGTATGGGGTAGTAAATTTGCATGTGTAGGCATTACAGTAGGAGAGACTGGAGATAGGAATGCCCCTGTTAGAGTAGCATGGGATAATCATAGACGTAGTATTTACAAATTTACTGATTTAAAGGCATATTCAGAAGAAAAGGTAGAAGATAATCCAAATCTTGCTTTTCGGCGCGCGAAAGAATCTAAGTCAGAGAAGGTAAAGCCTAATAAACCAAGTACATGGAAGCCTGATGATACATGGGTCCAGCTAATGTCCGATGCCGGAAAAGCATATTCTGACGAAACTCTTGATGTAGTTAATGAAGCTGTTAGTGCAATTCATGCTCTCAAAAAAGCGAATAGACATAAGTGTCAAGCACTTGGTAAAGCGCTTGCTAAGCCGCTTGAAGATAAAGAGCCAGATTATCCACAAGCTGATTTAGACGATGAAGATTGGTCAGATGATGAAGAAGTATAAAGGAGGTAATATAATGGCTAAAGATTTAATTATTAACATTGGCATAGGAATAGCAATTGGAATAGCATTATGCAATTTGTTTGAATTGCTTTCATGGTAAGGAGGTAGTACAATGTCAGGATATTTCATAGCATTTATTCTTATAATATTATTTATGATGTTGTGGCCAAGGTAAGGGGGTAAAAATGACTGAAGGCAAGGAAAACAGATTGATTGGTTTTGCATATGGAATTCTCACGGCAGTGATATTTACTGTGTTAGTTAAATTGTATTATATAATAATTGGTTGATATTACTATTATTATACTACTATGGATCGACGGAACATTTCGATGCTCGAATAAAAAATAAAAATTGCGTCGAATCGATATCAAAGGCCTTCGACGTATATTGTATCGATCGATCTCCCCAAGGCTATGTCCTACACTATAAATTCCCGTAGGACATGAAGTCTTTTTGTTAATACATCAATTCAATTCATGTCATACATGAAATATAATAATATAATAGTATAATCTAAATACTGAATAAACCCATCGAAGAATTCAAGACAATAAATCCTGCGCAGTAGAAGCAAGGCTTGAGTCGATGAGATTCTTAATAAAGAGATTCAGATATATTGATTATATTACATATTATTGCGGTCAAGGGCACGTTTGCCTATGAGCAATCTTCAATCAGTCGGACAGTACCCTGATCCCCCTTAAAGTCATGTGTGCCGTTGATGTGTTCCTTTACGAATGATCGATCACATAGCCGGAATAAACAAATGGATAAGAGACAATGGAAATGTTTATTCCAGATAAGATAAATGAGATTTCCGTTTGGTTCATAGTAGTATAATAATGGTAATATCAGTAGTATGGCGTAGTTTAGAAATACCGAATTAATTTGTTATAATACTATTATTATTACAGGATGTTATAGAGTGTAATAGTAATATGTTGTAATTATTAGTAGTTTTTTAGTAAAATGTTAGGAAAGAACTGACTATAAAGTCCTATTTAATGTTATATAATGTCTATGTGTTTATATAGGACAATAAGGATGTCTCGGGTGCTATATTTTAGCGCGCGGGGGCAAAATAACTGAAAGGAGTGGCATAAAATGTTAAGAAGACAACCAGTATATCTCAAAGGCAAAGTTGTCCACGCAGATGCTGACCTTCCTGGACGCATCACTTGTTGCGGAATAAAATATGCATGGAAAAAAGCCTCACATGAGTATGACATAGTAACCTGTAGATCTTGCATTAAAGTAATGTTTAAAAGTGTCATGGAAGGTTCTACTGAATACACTATGTTGTTGGCAAATGCATTGGGATTATGGCCTACAATGGAGAGTGCTCGTGTAAAATCGATTCTTGATAAAGACAACACTCTGTCGGAAGTTATCGCTGCGGACAGAATAGACGTATTGGTTGGAATGCTTAAAACAGTGCTTAGGCATACTCAAGAGCGCACAGCAGTAGTATTGAAAGTCAAGGAACGTTGGTTGGAAGGTAATAAGATAGGGGATTGGAAAGATCAAGAAATGTGGGAACCAATTAGAGAAAAACTACAACTCGAAAGAATGGATGGCACTTTCGGACATTTCAGTCAGTTCTTAAAATGCAGTCCTGAGATTAGCGGCTTACTTGCGGCTTTAACACATGTCACACCAATGCCGACGGAACCAACGGAAGCAACTGATTTACAACTAGCTAAGATAGGTGCTTTGGCAGCAACCAAAGGAATTGATCTTGATTATGATATTGAAGCATTATCAGTTAAAGATGCTGATGCCTTCATTGAATGGTTGAGAACTGTTGTTATTGTGAAAGAATAAGGATATCTCGGTAATAGTCTTTTGTCGCGCGGGATAAAATAGTAATATAATAATAAAAAGGAATAGAAATATGACAGCCTGTCGACCTTTTAGAAAGTGGGGTGGCACTTTCTGGGATATAAAATATATTCGTATGCATATACAAGACTCGCTATATAAACGGTGGAAATCTGAACTTGTATATGACCAGTTTGTGATGAATGGTTCTGTATTTCACCGCTATAGCAGTTGTGGTGTAGTGGTTGCTTGCATATCATATTCAATATGACAATAAAATATTAAAATAAAACCTATTGGAAAGTGAGAAAAACAATGGATAAACTAAAGCAGAAGGAACAAGACCTTTATAGTAGACCACTCGGACTAAGAGATTATATCTATTTTCTTGGTATTCTGATTGTTATAATACTTATGGAGTGTTGGGAATACTTAAAGAAGAAGGTAAGGTAGAGTATACCTATGTTAATGTAAAGGACGATAAGGATATCTCGGGTGCTGTCTTTTGGCGCGCGGGATAAAATAGTAATATAATATAAGGAGGTTTTGCAATGAGCGACTTTCGAATAACACTATCTGAGTTTGTCAAGCAGGTGGTAAAAGAGATGGAAGAGAACAATTGGCAGGGCAAACCATTAGCATTTAATACCGCAAACAGACTTGGTCTACATTGGTTAAGTATATCTGAAATAGACGGTGTTATAAATGTGGATATTGGTACTGGCGATGAGTAAGGAGAGTATCTCGGCAGCAGTCTTTTGCCACGCGGAAGGAAATAGTAATATAATATAAAGGAGAAAATAAATGGATAAAATAAAGGCATCAGAAAGTGGAAAGGCACATTTCGTTGTAAGCAACCTAGCAAAGGATGGTTTGCTTACCACATATTGCGGCTGCAAGTGTAAAGCCAACGCTATCCAGAAAGAATCAAAGCAGCTTATCCAAACAAAATTAAAAGGAGATGAACAAAATGCCAACTAATTCAGGACTTAATGAAAGTGAAAGGAAAATTTATGATGCTTATGATGAGGCTCTTAAGAAGATTTGTAGCCTTGAAAAGGAAATTGAGCATCTCAAGGATAAGAAGATTTGCAGCCTTGAAAAGGAAATTGAGCATCTCAAGGATGAGAGGGAAAAGTTCCGCAAATATATCGAAAAATCTGCCAGCCAATTTGTTGATATATTGTAGGCTTGTACCGACCATGTTATATTAGACCGCGACGTTGTGTGTTGTGGTGCATGAAACGTGGTCATAAGGACCAGCATAGTAGCATAATAAGGGAGATTATTATGTCTTACAAATTTGGTTGTGATCCAGAAGAATTTTATGAAAAATATCCTGATGCTAAATTGAAGGGTAATTTACATTTGGGAGACGGAAAAGAACAGCAACTAAGTGTTGATGCGCTTAAGAAGCTGCTACAGGGGATAGAGCAGCAGTTCAGGAGGTAAACAATGTTAACTAAAGATAAGATAATAGACAGATATGCCCAAGTAAGAAGGTATACAGTACGATTTTCTGGGCAGGATATTATGGATGTTGAAGGTTGTGTTAGAGAAATTACTCAGTCGCACCTTGAAGCATTAGAGGAAATAACCAAGCTTAATAAAGAAAAAGAGAACAATCACATACACCATTCAACTGCACCTGGTCTAAGGCATGGTGGATATCTTGCGAAGAAATAAAAGAGTATAATAAGGAGGGTAACAAGTGTTAGATAAAAAAGAGTTAGAATATTACAAGGATCAATACGCAAATTTTAACCATGATAAATTTATGACGGGCAGGCCTGTTGGAAGAGTTTCTACGCATATAAATGAACTTGTCGATTCACACCTTGAAGCTCTTGAAGAGATCAGAAGATGGGAAAAAATACTCCTTAAAAGTGTGAAGAGATGGGGAGAAGAAAGAAAGATCCTTCTCGACGAAATAAAATCTCTTCAAGAAGTTGTAGACTACTATTTTTAACAGTATTAACGATATAAAGGAGCCTGACATGTTATTTGGTGACGAAACAAGATACTGGCAAAGTGAATACAGGAAGGGAACTATCGACGGCGAGGACTGTGGTATGCTCCGATGTCTACTGGACGGAACAGCTGAGAGACAATTCTTCTCTTGTATTAAGATATTTCTGTGGTCTATGATTCCTATTATGGTCATGGGAATTTTTGCTATCATTCAGAAACACAACCATATGCTCATCCAGGCTACTCTCGAATCTTGGGGCGTGTGTCTGGGAATCAACATGGACCCGACACTTTGTTTTCTGCTGGAGTTGATAATAGTAATAACATTGCTTAACATATGGTTAAGCAGACGTAAGAAAAGAGTTGAAATAGCCAAGCTTAACAAAGAAAAAGAGAACAATCACATATACCGTTCAACTGCACCTGGTCTAAGACGTGACGGATATCTTGGATATCCTTCGAAGAATAGCGCGTATCTTGGATATCCTTCGAAGAGATAGAATACTGGTATATTAACAATATAAAGGAGGGTGTCATGCCTATTATTCAACAAAAACGCAAAGAATACCTGAAATTGTTTCCTAAAGGGAAAGAATCTATTGAATTAACTGCAACAGGATACGAATGGATTTGTCCAAGTTGCAACAGGTCTCACAACATTTCCAAAGTAACAAAAAAGGTTGGTTGCATATACTGTGAGGGAGTGTTCAAAGTTAGTGTAGCACTTCACACATTCTCATATTGACCATAGTAGTATAATAAGGAGGATATCATGCCTAAAAGGCCAATTAAAAAAGAATTTGTTAAATTAACTGCAGAAAGATACGGATGGACTTGTCCTGATTGCGCCAAGCCACACGCTGTTACCGAAATAACAGATGAGGTTAAATGTTCACGCTGTGGTAGAGAATTCAAAGCTACCTTTCTGTTTTCACACATTTTACAATCAACTGCAAAATCTTTGCAGTAAAATCTTTGCAGTATAAACACGCTGATATAAAATTTGGACAGAATATTCCAGAGCATCTTGCTTCTGCTTTGTAGTGTTCGCATTTTATGCAATCTGCTGCCTCGCAAGTACCTGATTTGTTGTTCACCCGCAATATGGTACAACCCCCCATGGGCAGAGTGGTCAGGGCATTGCTCTAATATAGTAGTATAATAAGGAGGATACCAATGGCCGAAAAGGGAAAGAATCCAAATCTCGGGTTTAAAGAAACGGCGATTTTTAAAGAGACGTCGGGATTATCTACCTCTACCATGAAGATATTAGAAGATCCGTCTATCAGAAAGCTGTTAGAAGATCTATCTATTCTTATAAGAGATGTTAAAAGTATTGGGAAAAGGCCAAACGGAACGACTGTAGCATTAAAGACTGGAAAGTGGTCAGGGTTTAGAGTAATATAATAACGTGTTTTTTAACAAAATATTAAAATAAAACCAATTAGAAAGTGAGGTAAAAGTATGGAAAACCCATCAGACAAAACTAAAGTTATGACCATAATTAAACATGTAGCTGTACTTGTTGCTGTATGGACTGCTGGAGTTATTTATGGAGCGTATGTGACTGCTGGATTATAGTCTTTATTGAAGAACAATAAAGATATCTCGGCTGCAGCCTTTTGGCGCGCGGGAGGAAATAAAAGATAAAGGAGGAAGGTTAAAAATGATTAGAAACTGGATCAAAAAACGATTCGGGCTCTATGATCTCGAAGATTTAAAAATAGGTGGAAACTGTGGATGTTGTGGTGCGTGGATGCCCAAGGAAATATTACCTAAAGGATGGCCGTGGGGACTATGTAAACAATGTAGCGGAACAAAATAATAATATAATAAAGGAGATTAATTGTGAACATAATTAAAAAGCTATCTTTGGTCCTGATAAGTATAGTCATCGTTCTATCAGGTACCACTGTGCTTGCCGCAGACATAGGATTAGTGTGGGACCAAAACACAGATACAGCTGTATGTTTAGACGGTTCCAGGCCGGAAGACTGTATAGCTGGTTACAACATCTATCATAGCACTGTGGCCGGCGGGCCATATACATGGCTTGATGAAAATCTCGGCGTTGATAACACAGAATGGTGGTGGGACAGCGTCCAAGAAGGAATAGACTTCTATTTTGTAGTTACCGCTTTTAACGAGACTAGAGAGAGTGGTTATTCTAATGAAGTATGCGCCTATGTTGAGCCAGGAAAGACTTACGCCATTAACTGCGGGGATGCATATCCACCTCCGCCCATTGTTGATATTACTGCCACTCCTACAACCGTCTTGCCAGATGAATCCTTCACTCTAGCGTGGGCTTCAACCAATGCAGACTCTGCTATTATAGACAATGGTATAGGCGTCGTTGCTGTAAATGGATCAATTTTGATAATCCAAGCTGCTACTACGACTTATACAATTACAGCAGAGAACGGCGAAGGTACAGTGTCAGCAAGTGTTACTGTCACCTCGGTATTTCCACCTACGGTGGATATAACTGCCGCTCCTGCAGCTATTCAGCTTGGCGAATCATCCGTACTTACATGGAGCTCTACGAATACTGCTTCTGCTACTATAGATAGCGGCATTGGTGGTGTTAATGTAAACAGCTCCGTAGAAGTATCACCTACTGAGACTACTACATATACAATTACAGCTACAGGTCCTGATGGAGTGACTACTGACAGCGTAACAGTGACTGTGACTTATCCGCAGCCTAGCGTGAATATAAGCGCCAGTCCGACAATAATTATGGCAGGAGATACGGCTACGCTTACGTGGGGCTCAACCGATGCGACTTCCTGTGAAATAGACAATGGCATCGGCACTGTTAACTTAAGCAATTCAATTACAGTCTTGCCAACTGTAACGACTACATATACGATTACGGCTATAGGTCTTGGTGGAGTGACTACTGACAGCATAAGAGTGACTGTGACTTACCCACCACCGCTACCTCCTGACAATCTGACTCTGACAGTAAGTGCTAATCCTGAAACTATTCAGCTTGGCGAATCCTCTACGTTAACGTGGAGCTCAGCAGATGCAGATTCCGTTGTCATTGATCAAGATGTTGGCGAAGTCGACGTAAGTGGTTCTACTGAAGTGTCACCTACTAAAACTACGACTTACACAGTTACGGCAGCAAACACTGATGAAGTGAGAACAGCAGCTGCTACTGTTACTGTAGTCCATCCAAAGCCTGGAGAAGATGATGATCATAATAGTTCTGGTGGTGGCTGCTTTATTGCAACAGCAGCTTACGGTTCACTGATGGAACGGCATGTGCAGATCCTTTGTGAGTTCAGAGACCAGAGCCTTTTAAAATATAAGATTGGCAAGAAAATTGTAAATTTCTACTATAAGACTTCTCCGCCCATAGCTGATTATTTGCGTAAACATCCAATACAAAGGAAAGCTGTAAGATATGCCTTGATCCCAGTGACAGGATTGGCCTATCTAACTCTCCATGTCCATCCGGCAATTTTGCTATTAGGATTTAGTTTTATACTAATAGGCCTTTTATACGGGGTAAAAAGAATATTTCAAATGCTGTCTTTTAGCACGCGAATTAAAATGGGGGAGACTGATTATGAAAATCTTAGAATTGTGTAAAAATCTATTTGGTAAGACATCTGGAGGTGCGAACATTAAAAAGTTCTTTCAAGAGATGCGCGAGACTGAAAAATATTATGATAATGATCGCTACTTCTTTATGGTGTGTTCACAGTATTTAGGCGGACGCGGCTATAATGAGTTTTTCGATTATTCATTATTTGCCATTAAACTCAATTCCATTCACCATAAACTGAATTCAAATGGGTGGGTAGAAGGCTCCCGGGAGAAGATGACAGAGGTTATTTTGGACCTGTTAGCAGATGACCGCCACGATATGTGGCAGAATACACCATTACTGTTGGATAAGATTGCTACTCTTTTGGATTCTGAAATGCAGGGATTCTTCTGGTCTGATGTGGTAGATGCTATGATCCGGTGCATCAATGTTTACGGTACTGGAGATGTCTCTGTCAACTTTGTAATAAAAGAATGATATCTCGGGTAAGGAGATTAACAATGAAAAAAGCATGTGTTAGCGTAGAGAGCAAAGAACGGCAGAGAAGAAAAAGCTTGAAGTTAAAAAGATATCAGTTTAGGACTAAATTCCGAGCAGCCTGGAATGGTACACCAAAAAGGACAAGGGTCGATATAATATAATGAGGAGGAACAAATGGCAACGCTATCAGAACTAATAGAAGTTAACAAAGTAATAGTATATTATCAATGCTGCGAATGTAAGAATATAGTCAGCATGCCACTTAAAGATCATTTGAATATCGCTTCCCTTTGTGATGAGTGCACTTATGTGGAAAACTTTATGGAAATGATTGGTATTGTCATGAAGATAAAATGTGATGGTTGCCATGAATTATTCGAACCTAATCGGCTATACGAAGCTTACAGTCCACCATGTCAATGGAAAATTGACGATAGATGTGCTCTTCAATGTTATGAATGTCATGATCATTGGATTGGTCATTGTTAAGGACGTCTCGACAGTAGTCTTTTGCCGCGCGGGATAAAATGGGGGATCAGATGTTCTACACTAATACAGGACTTATAGTGGCTATTGGATATAATAGAGTGGTCCATGGAGAAAGAGGTTCATATATTGAATTTGAACCAGAACATATGGTAGCTGCTAATTTACATATACCAAAGAATCAAATATGGCGTCAGCATCATCAGCACGCATATTATTTGGAGTATAGGACGAACGATTCAGCACATGTGAAAGTCTACTATCAAAAGCGTACAGTTACTTATGCTGATTATATAATAGGTAAATGTTATATCAGTCCTAATGATCTGTCTCAACAATTATAAAAGGAGATAATACATGACTAAGGTACCCAAAAGAAGTTTGATTCCACTGCTTAAATGGGCACAAAAGTGCTTTATGAACAAAGAACCTAAGAATTCAGATAAATGGCCACGAAAATTTCCGATCACTGTTGGAGATCTTGATGATGTTGTTGACTCACACCTTGAAGCTCTTGTTAAGATCAAAGAGCTTGAGGATGAGATTGAGAAGAATGGTATGTGGAGATTCAAGAAAGGTGACAGAATTGAACATTTTTCTGAATGTTTTGGGTATGGAGTTTGGAAACCTGGCATTTTTAAAGAATATTCAGCAATTGGCAGCACTTTCTGTACAATATTGTGTAAATGTTTTCATAATGGCCAAGCGTTTTTCCACACTGAAAATATAAGAAGATGTCGCACAGTAGTGTAAAATAAGGAGATAATAATTATGTTTACAAGAAGAGCAGACAAATGTTGTGATGGAGGCAACCAACACAACTTCCAACCCAGATATACTGAAAAGGCGCTAATGAATGCTAAATTTTCAAAGATGGAAGGTTCTATGGAGCAGCTCAGAAAGTTGATGGTTGGAAAAGTATACGTTCATGATATCTGCAAATGGTGTGGCGCATCTTCAATACTAAATTCTAGCATAACATTACCTACAAAATCGCTGCAGGTTGATACAATCCTAAACACTTTGCCGTAGAAGAGCACAAGTGATGAATAAGAAAAGGAGGTTGATTATGTTCAAATGTAGCGCTTCAGACGAAGAAAGGCCAGATTTTCTGCCGTTTACCTTACACATGAAGTTGACAACGAAGGAAACTGCTACAAATTTGTATAGACTATTGCTACCCTTTGTCTTTGCATTAGATAAGGCAAGAGTGAATAAAGAACAAAGACAAATGGCAGAAGATATTTGTAATACAATATCTCAAAATGTTGCTAACATAAATAGCTAAATGGAAAAGAATTAAGGAGTAAAACAATGAAAAAATTAATATATTTAATTGTGTTAGTATTAATAGTATTATCATTCCCACTATCTTCTACGGGTCAAATCAGTAATATGAAGCTTACCGAAAGGTTTGACAAAATGAAGGGTAAAACGGCTCACTCTTTACATGTATACAGCACAAATGGGGACAGTGAGATTGTTGTAGATGTAGGCGAGAATTTGATTAGTATGAATTTGAAATCTATCGGTTATGAAGCTGGTTATTATACAGATATCAGCTTCAAATTTGATTTGGAAGAATCATTTAGAGTGCCACTCTACTGTTTTGAATCAAATGCCAATTTTGTATACAGCTTTGAACCTTATTATGTTAAGAAGCTTATATATCATTTAAAGAAGTATTACGTGTTACGCATTAAGTTTCCTAATAATCCTAAGGCTGTAACGTTTGATTTGATAGGGTTTATATATACGTATGATATAGCCTTAAATATTGGAGGATAGAATGAAATCTTTAAAAGAAAAAATACAGGAGACAACTAAAAAACATGAAAAGGAGATATCTGACAATTTAAGAGACAGGGCAATTCATCTTGGCAACCTGAAAAACATTGCCCCTGGAGATAAAATCCAAACATATCACAGTTGTTTTTATCACACTCCTGAATATGCAGAAGTATATATGGTAGACAAAGAAAATGATGGTATTTATATACATCTCCACTATACAATTAGACGGTTTCATATGTTTAATTGCGAGGAATGGGAATTAGATTGTAAAAAGCCCGCCGAAGAAGGTACTACTATGAAAGAAAATTGGTCACGGGCAAGCAGTAATTTTATTGATCTTATAAAATATCCTATTATCAACGTGAAATATAAGTCAAAGATGCCCATTGATGAAAACTTCCTTTGTTACGATATAGAAAATTTAACCGCATGTCCACATTTAACTTGGGCGATAACGGGGAGTTATCGGTGCAATCATTTAAAGGAGTATATTTATTTGAGTGGTTCTTCTTGGGCAGTTATATTAAATTCCAAAGAGTGTAACATAAGGGGGTAAGGAAATTATGCCAGACAAACCGCTGTCGAGAAAATTGAGACACCTGCTAAGGGAAGTATCGGACGAATTCAAATACGAACCTAATTCTAACCCGCTTGTAGCGGGTCTTAGGGACGAATGGTTCGCAAAACATAAACTATCAGCGACGGAAATCAGAATCTTGACCGTCGCAATTGGAGACATTGTAATTGGATTTGTTCATTCATACGAGATATGGAAAGATATTGGAAAGCACTCCCAGGAGGGAGAATAATCTCCAAAGCAGACAAATGTCGTAATGGAGGCAACCAACAACCCAGATATCAGGAGGTACCACACAATGTTAAACGTCGGACAAGTAGTCTATGACTACACAAATAGCAGAGTAATTATCTTTGCAGGTCTTAGCATGTTTCAGAATCAAGAAACAGATGAATGCCATTCGGAATCTGGTTTTATTTTAAAAGATGGGACTTTTATCCATCTAAAAGCAGAGAAAGATCCGTTTAGCTATACCAATCTTAATGTGGGCGGCAAAGCTTACATCGGTTCATTCGTCGTAAAATGCCGATGTGGCGGACACTACTTCGGTATTATTGATGGACATGGTGCAGAGGTTAAAGTCTGGGCCAAAGAAGCCATTGAAGAGGTGGAAGCGCTCATTGCTAAACACGGACTAAATGTAACTGAGGAAACGAGCTATGATAGGAAATACAGTCGTTATCACATTGGAAAACCAGCTGGATATAAACCTAAAATGGTAATCAGCGCTCCCAAAGCTAATAAGGAGGTACCACACAATGTTAAACGTCGGACAAGTAGTCTATGACTACACAAATAAAAGAGTGGTTATTTTTGCAGGTTTTCAGATGCTTCAGAATCAGAAAACGGGCGCCTGCCATTCGGAGAGCGGCTTCATCTTGAAAGACGGAACTTTTATCCATCTAAAGGATGAGAAGACCCCATTTAAGTATTCCAATCTTAACATAGATGGAAAGCCTTATACTGGCTCATTCATCGTTAAGTGTAAATGTGGTGGATGTTTCTTTGGCATTATTGATGGGGACGATACAGAGGTCAAGGCTTGGGCGAAAGAGGCTATAGAGGAAGCCGAAACGCTCGTTGCTAAGCACGGAATAAATACGACTGAACATACAAACAATGGGGAGAAATTCTTTCGTTATCACATTGGGAAACCAGTCGAATATAAGTCTAAAATGGTAATCAGCACTCCTAATGCTAATAAGGAGGTACACCGTGGAAAATAATGACCCTAAAGTAATAGCACATTACAGATGCTGTGGATGTAAAGCTATTATTGATATACCGTTTAAGAAGGTTCCAACAATATTTGTTTGTAACAAATGCGATCACGTGGAGAACTTCATGGTGGAGAACTTCATGGAAGTAATTGGTATTGACACAAAAGCAGAGCCTGAGGACATTCTAAACGGCCCCGAAGCGACCAAAATGAGAATTAAGCAGTTAGAAATCAACTGCAAATTCTTAACCGATGCTATCGATATTATCTATCATAGTCTATGCACTGGACCAGGTGGAACTTGGCAGGATAGAGTACGGCTGGCAGTAGAGGCTTCAATGAAACTAAAGAAATAGAGGAGATACAATTATGAAAAGATGCACACACTGTAATGCTAATTACGATGAAGCTTTCTATTCCATATGTCCATTCTGCGGAATAGCTGAAAAGATGTGTCTTGATTGCGCCCAAAGAATTTGTAAGGAAACAATCAGAAAATATCCAGACACTGAGTTGTGCAGGGAATGTATAAATGACTAATAAAAATGAAGGAGGGTGTAAATGGCTAAGATAGAGTTCGTAAAGTCTGAAACGTTTCGTTGCTTTAATTGTGAAAAAACGTTCGGAGCAGAAGAAATGAAGTTTAAAAGAGTATCTAACAACTTTAATGTTATTGGAGGGGCAGCCCCTGGGTCTGAAGTGCAAGCATGCCCGCATTGCGGTGCTGTAGCTTTCCTTGGGTTTTGCACTGCGTAAGGAGGTACAACTATGAAAAAGTTATCAATACCAGATGAGTACATAGTTAATGGCATAGAAGCTGTAAATTACAGCAAGCCAGACAGCAAGTCTGAAGCGGTGTCTTATATAACACCAAACGGAGCAAAATTTACTATTGCCAAGGACTTCATGGGTATTCAGATTTGTGCGAATGGTCGTTTTTGGCCACCACCACCTCTATCATTCAAGTCAATGGAAGCAGCAGTAAAATTCCTTAAGGAGAACACATCATCAGCAATTGCCTTCTTTGATGAAGTGCAGACAAAAAGTGAGGGAAGGGGGAATAACTATATGATACCTTACACATCAATTCCTACATTCAAGTTAATGTGCAATAATTGTAAAAGGGTACCGGCTTCACACGAAAGCTATGATACTGCATTCATTAAGGCAAAAGGTGTATGTCCTGAATGCTTAGAAGGCAGCAAGGGGCTGATCAAGGTGGATGATCATTATGTACCATGGGTGTATCGTAATCATGTTGACTTTAACATGGAGACGAAGGAGTTGGAAGAAATTCCAGAGGATGACCCAGAATATTTTGATGATGTATATGCTAAATTGCCGAAGATTGAGTGGTGTAAGAAATATAAGAAATACAAAGTTACATTTGAGAGTCCTGACATCGGCGGTTATGATGTAGCGACATTTGAATGGTATTTTGACAATAAGGAAGATATCATTAAGTCAATCTTTGGTAAGACCCCATTCCCGCACCGTTCGACAGCGCGTGACCCGAAACACAGTGAATATCTTTCGTAATAAAAGGCAAATTAAGAAGGAGGTATAATTGTGAGAAGTCGGCAAAGAGTTGGTTTGTGGCTAACATTGGCTGCTTTGATAACGTCTATAATATTCACTGGAGAACCAGGTCTTACGGAAGAAGCCTGGGGAATGATAAATATCTTCTCTATTATTATGTGCGGAATAGGTGGTGTGTTATTCATATCAGACTAAATAGGGGCGTAGTTCAGCTGGTAGAACGCAGGGTTTTGGTCCCTGAAGTCGCACGTTCGAATCGTGCCGCCCCTGCCAACTAATAACAGAACTGGAGGAGGCCTAAAATGGAAACTGAACACCGATTTTATTTAATATGTATAATTGTAATCATCCTGCTCATGGCACCGTTTACAGTTCATGGGTACACTGTAGAGGATTACAGTAAGGCAATAAAGGAAAATCCCAATCACACCTGGGCCTATTTTAACAGGGGAAACGCCTACTATGAAAAGGGAATGTTTGATGAAGCTATTGCAGATTACAGCAAGGTTATAGAACTAGACCCTGAATATGCCCACGCTTGTAATAACAGAGGCAATGCTTACGGGCGCAAAGGCCTATATGACAAAGCCATCATTAATTATACCAAGGCCATAGAACTAAGCCCGAAATTTGCCCAAGGATATGTAAACCTTGGATACGCCTGGTATTTAAAAGGGGAATACGGTCTGTCCTGCTTCTTCTATAAAAGAGCATGTACATTAGGTTACTGTAGAGGATTCAGCTGGATACAGAACAGCGGTCTCTGCGATAGATATCTAAATAAAGGAGAATAGCTATGTCTTATAAAATGGTATTCAAAGCGCTGGACCAGTTAAAATCAGCGGAGTCTACAAAAGTGTTGTTCGTCTTTGACGATGTAGATGACCAATTCAACAATAAGGGCATGCGTCTAACACCACAGGAAGCTGTTGTAACAATAGATGAAAAGGCCGAAATTTTCATCCATATGATGCCTGCACTTGGTTGTCTAGTACTTTTTGATCAAGGCAAATATGAAGACCGTGGCGCTACTATATCCGAAGCAGTGGATGCTGTGGAGGTTGTGGGCTACAGAATTACTAAGGAACTGAGAGGTTGGTTTCAAACACCTAAAGACAAGCGCAAATCAAGGAGTATTACGCTGCTACAGGTGGTAAGGGTGAAATATAGGAGAATACCATGTTGAAATTAATGTGCGATTACCCAGAACTTCAGGACGGGCATGTCTTTGAGCTAGGCGACTATATCTACGATAATGGAATGATTGATGTATTCAGCTACGGAACTACTACAGGAAGGCAATGCAGCGGTTATATCTGGAATCAGTGTGCTGATGAGCTTTCCCGAATTCCAACGAAAGAGGAACTAATAAAGTTCGCAAGGAATAAACTAAAAAAGAATAAACTAAAGAAGCTAAAACGTTGCGGGTCAGGCATCCTTGAAGCAGAGGGTATAGCAAATTGGTCCTATGGTAGATATTTCTATCTTGACAAGACCACAATATGGGCCGTTTTTGGCCCAATGGGAAGATGGATTAGGACCAAATTATACAATGTTTCAATTCATAAGAAGAAAGGTATCGGCTACTTCCATGTACCGTACCCACCAATCAGCTACTTTTATATCTGGATACCGTCTCAAGAACAGATACAAGATACGCTCAGAGCCAAATGGGAATATACCCACCATATCCTTCGCAAGATGTTCTTCGAATGGTATTTAGACGTGAGCTATACAAAAGCAGTGTGGACAGATAGAGAACTGTGGATAGCTTTCTATATGTACAAGGTCCATAACAAAATCTGGCAAGATACGCAGTGGATAAATAAGAGATCATCCACAATATAATAATAGTATAGAGGAGATAAGCAAATGTTCTTAGAAGAAACGCTGGAATATTTTAGAGGAACGATAAAAAAAAGGCTACCTATGTGTCGTGGTGATTGTGAATTTGTAAAAAGCAGCTCATCTATGGTAGACAAAATTGTTGAGTCACATCTTGAGGCGCTAAAAGAATTAAAATGGCTTAAGTCTATTATAAACAACGTAGTGGAACAAATACCACTGAATATATTAGACAGACCATTAAAATAATAGCAATGAGACAGGAGATAAACAAAATGATTAGTAAATCCGAACTACGAATGACAAAAGCCAATGTAAGCAATGAAGAGATGGCTTACACTAGCAAAGAGCTCAAAGATATGATAGTTGAGCTTGTGAACTCGCACATCGAAGCTCTCAATAAAATTCAAGTTGCCGAGGGAAGACTTACCACAAAATATGGTGATAGCTATGGGTTTGGGTCTGACCCGATCATACGTGATTTATGATTATGGGACTATTCCAGAAAGGGAAAACCATGAAGCATAAGCGTCATAAGCTACCTGTTCGATTACCGCTAAGCAAGCGTGCTGGCCGTTTTATTAAACCTAAGAAAGGGAAAGGCAGTAAATACGACAGAAACTTGGAGAAGAGGAAGCGGAATGAACAATAAATGCTCAATATGGAGGAAATAAACATGCTGGGCTACAAGGATAATTACCGGTGTTTTGAAGAAGTGTTAAGACAATACAACAGTTATTTTCAGAGGAAGCTGGGAAGCATACCAGGCGTTTATAAGAAGTCGAATAAAGACTATTATTGCTTTATACCAGCATATTCAGCAATAGAAATAATGGATACCTTACGTATGGTAAGAAAGCACATATGTAAGAAGCGCCAAATTTCGCAGCTGCAACTAAAGTTTCTTGATTGCGGCTGTGGCATAGGGAACATTATGCTGCTGGCCAAATCAGCAGGGTATGAAGTCTACGGTATAGAATATGAAAAGGCAGTATGCGAAGTAGCAAGGGATTTGACATGGGACCGTTCTTCACCCAGACGCGGGAGAAAGAATGATGCAATAATTCACGGCGATATAACAACATTTGAACATTATGCTGATTATGATGTCATCTATTACTATACGCCAATTAAAAACTATGACAAAAGAAAATGCTGGACAGCAAAATTAGCCAATGACGCCAAAATTGGAAGTGTTATATTAAGTTATGGAGGATCAAACCATTTCTCGAATGATGCAAGATTTAAGATATTGCCAAAGATGTACACAGTCTATGAAAAAGTAGCCTCGTAGACAAGATGGAGGACATATAAATAATGAAAAGAAAATTGCTAATACACCCTGATCCAAGACTGAAGCAGGTTGCCGAACCTATTATCGATGAATTCGGATCAGTTTGGCTGATGGATTTAGTAGATGATATGGAAAAGGTCAAGGGTGCTGGTCTTGCTGCCATACAGATAGGTGTCAACAAGTCGATTATTATCTATAAAGACAGAGCGGGAACAGTGCATGCGCTGTGTAATGCCAAAATTATAAGCTGCTTTGGCAGTGTAAAATCCTACGGCGAAAGCTGCTTAAGCGTACCAGAGTTTAAAGCTGATGTTAAAAGATTTAAAGGTGTCAAAGTTAAAGCACAAACGCTTAGTGGCAAAACCGTGACCATTAAAGAGAGAGGGTTTACAGCCATCGTATTACAGCATGAAATTGACCATTTAAACGGGATAGTAATTATCGACCGTGTTTCTGGAGGAAAAAAGTGAGTACAACATATAGAGCTGATAGAGTTAACAATCACCGAATTATTTTCAGTGCTCCTGCAACTGGCATGCAAAAGGCAGTTATCAGGGATCTTATGGAATCTGGCAGACTGTTATATAGAGAAGTAGTAGATGCAGCGCTTGGCAGACCTGTTGAAATTCATAATTTAAAGCACAGCGAGGCTTCTAGTGTTATAAGAACTGCTACTACTATGCATGACCGCAAATATGGCACCCTATCCAAAGACAACCCTAACATTACATTTAAAGGAAAGGAAAAGAGATGAAACGAAAACTATTCTACTTTGGAATTAAAGGAAACTTCTATCCTGAAAATACCATTCTACACGCAGCTACCCTAATAGACAGCCTGTTCGGTTTCTGCACTTTAGGACTCATCCAGCCTGCCTTTTCGGAGCATGTTGCCCTTATCCATCTGCGAAAACAGATAGATAAGCACAGAGCTAAACGCAAGCTACGAAGAATTGTTGAGGAAACAGTATTCTTTTCCGAGGCGGAAGAGAATAAATGGTTTTCATTAAGAAACAGATGCAAACACATACAGCCTTGTTCTAAACCAGATGGCTTGTTGTGTTATAATCCAATCAGGCTTAGAGAGCCTATTGGGTTCAACTATTGTGAATATAAACACTGTCCAGGCATTACAGTGAAAGGAAAAGTGTAATGGATATTTACACTGCGCAATACCGGTATGCAGGGCCAGACAGATTGGACATTACAGTCTCGAAGAAAAATGACACGTGGGGCAGAGCGTTTGCCCCTACATGGAGCATGGTTATGAGCCACAAGAATGGCACGTTGACTGATGAGGCTTACACTGAGCAGTACCGCGCACTGATGATGGGTGTTGCAACGTCATATGCTCTGGAACATTGGGCTTATCTTCTTACTTTGAAGAGGGTGGTGTTCGTCTGTTTTTGTCCGCCGCCCGCATTTTGTCATAGAGTCATTCTTGCAGATATGATACAACCGATCATGCCACATTTCACATATCATGGTGAAATACAAGTGTAGTCAAGAAGAGGAGGAAACATTGTGAAGAAATCTGAAGAGGACCGTCTAAATGTCACTTGCTTAGAAAGGGTTGTATCGGGATACAATCGCTATTTTCAAAATAAATTGGGGTTTGCTCCAGAAAGTAAAAAGAAAGGAAAGAAACATAAAGGTCACTATCATTTCATCCCATCCACCTGTTCAGGAAACATACTTAACTATCTACGCATAGCAAAAGATCATATAAATAAGAAGCGGAAGAGTTCAGCATACTCCTTAGGACTTAACTTTCTTGACTGTGGCTGTGGTATAGGAAATATTATGCTATTGGCTAATGCTGTGGGAGGATTTAACCGAATTGCTGGTATTGAATATGACTTGGCAACGTATAAAGTTGCAAAAGAATTAATGGAGCACTACACTGTGATTAGAGGAGATTTAACCAACTTCCCTAACTATGCTGATTATGATATTCTTTATTATTATGAACCAATCTCCGACGGAGATAAGAAACTCCTTTTCTTTGAAAAGATGGAAAATGATATGGAGATAGGAGCTGTCATAATAAGCAATGGTGGATCAATGTACTTCGAGTCGAATAGGAGGTTTAAAAGACTCCAGATCGTAAGAAGCGGCCGAACTGTTCCTATATATGAAAAAGTTAGAATGTAAGGAGGGTATAATGTTTAAGAAAAGAACAGTACGCATTGAAATGGGTAAAGTGCCAGTATTTATTAAGCTGATGAAAAGAGTGGAGACAGGGCGTATTCTCATCTGTCCTATATGTAGAAAGGGCGTAGAACTGTACGATGATATGTATATGCTAAGTAACAATTACAAACTCTTCCCGAATGCATTTATCCATAAGAAATGCACCAAATACTTTGGATATAATGTTTCAACACGATCTGCTGACAGTTGGGATGAGATTTGTAATTTCTTAACCAGGGATTATTTGACAGCACTGAGTATGAAGGAGAACTTCAAATGCTGGCTTGAATAGCCATTGTGAAAGGAGCAGTCGATATGTCAGATATTTTTAATTTAACTTGTGAAAGTGCCTCTAATCTTGGAGGTCCAATAGGCACTACAAGACCCCTAATAACTACCTCTCATGTGTATACTAAGCCGTTCGGAACATTGATCAGAGCCAAAGCCCATGCAGAAGGAAGTGTAAAGAACTGGCCTATATGGGCGGAATGGAGAAAAAGTGGGGACGCTTGGGTCGTGGACTGTGGCTCATATATCTTTACTATTAAGAAAGAAAAGGTTCAATAAAGGAGAGCAAAATGTCTGAAACAATAAAAACAAATGAACCATATCTAGTGGACCACAAGTCAACGAAGTATTTCCTTAAGCAAGTGACAAGGGATGGAACGGAACGCGAATTTCCTGGACCATATCCAGGTGTTAAAACACTAAATGAGTTTGTTGAAATGATAGGAAATCCAAAAGAAGGAGGGGTTTATTACCTCGTGAAAAGAGTTGAAACAGTAAAGGAAACAGTCATTAGATCAATACCAAACAAATAAGGGAAGAAAAATGGAATAACCGCAGGAGGTAAAGAATGAAAACTATCTTTAAGATAGATAAATGTCCCAAGTGTAATCAGTGTCTTAGCCCTCGCGCAGATGGAAAAGTAGGAAACTACTCCTGCATTATGAAGTTCCACAAAGTGATACCAAATTTAAGTGAAGTACCAAAGTGGTGCCCGCGTCGAGGTTGGACTATGAAGTGGCCAGAGTAAATCCGAAAAAGTTTATTTAAGGAGGAAGCATGCCAAAACGAACATTGGATAAGTATTCAAAGCGAATATTGGATAAGAATGATATTACGGCTATGAAGACAGCTGTTCTATCAGTGTTAGAGATGGGAAATCACCCTGATGCTGTAAGGTTAGTAAAAAAGTTGGTTAATTCCCACAATGCAGCGCTTGAAGAGATTGAGGAACTGAGGCTAACCATTAGTTCTGCTATTAAAGCACTCGGATATGAATTAAAACGTCTTGTCATCCCGGTAGAAGAAGTGTCTAAGAGTATGAATGATTTGGTAACAGAACGTTTAAGAGAAAAAGGGGCTACGATGGAAGATGTAGTTAGCATACTCTTTAGTAGGGGATCTCCCGGTGAATACATCGTGTGGTATGAAAGGAAAAATTAATGGCGCTAAAAGCAAAAGGCTTAATAACATATCTACAAAAAAATCCAGAAGCTGTAATACGCTTTGCTGAAAATAAGCATTTTGGGGATGAATGTACAGTTAGCTTGCTTGATTTTGAATATGACGAAAAGAGGCAAGTATTTGTACTGCCTAACCTATGCCAATGTTTTCCAGAGCCAAATTAGAAGGAGATTAGAATATGGAATGTCAAAAATGCCACAAAGATGTGGAGACCATCTATGGTAACGGAACATACCCTAATCCATCATACAAATGTGGAAAGTGCTGTGATGACGAGACTGGAAAGGTGGTTGCTGGGTCTATTGCTGTATTTCTATGGGGTATTTTTATAATCCTTGTTATAACACAGCTATAAAAGGAGATTAAAAGGAGGAGAGCTAAAGTGAAAAATATAAAATACGGGAAAACAGGCACAGTTCACCGCATACGCGATGCTATTGGAGGTCCGCAAAGAATTTACAGAAGTAAATTTTATGACAGTTTATGTGGTGTAATTGCATGCGGTGAGGCAGCTATGCCTCCGTTTAATACACTAAGCTATGAGCTGACTAGCAAGAAGGTTACATGCAGAACGTGCCTCAGATTGTTGGGATTAACAGCAAATAGCACCTATGCCAGAAATCCAAAGTTAATGGAATCCAGCAAAAGGGCTAACATGTATAAGCAAGCTCTTGAGGACATAAGAGACTTAGCCATCGGTTATGATGGTTTCAATACAATGGAAGGTCTGAAGTCTCTCATTGATGATATGCAAAATATAACTGTCAAAGCACTAAGTGGCAAAGAATGGTGCACTCACATTCCTCCAACTGATAAATAGAAGGTGCAGTACTATGATAGATGTATATAAAAGAATATCACAAGAGTATGACGAAGCATACAGCAAGGCTCAAGAATTAATAAATGAACACAATCCCTGTAAAATCGTGCCTTATGGGGAAGACGGAGTCACTTGTGCAGCAGAAGATATTGAGCGTGCTTCAGGCGAGAATATATGGATGGGGTCAGCGCAGACAACAGGACAGGTATGCTGCCACCATTGTCAACATCATTCGTCAAACGGCTGTACTGTAAAATGCTTAGGATGTAAAGTATCGCTATGTTCTAAGATGAAAGAACACCATGAGAACCTTGTGCAAGAACTCTGGAGAATTGGGCGCAGCATGTTATATCCTGGGTATACGCTTCTTATAAGAGATTCAAAAGAGGAAATGATGCTTCGCATTCGTAGATATAAGAAGTGTAAACATTATCCAAGCATCTTGTGTATTTATCACGCTACAACAGATATAGTTGGCTATCCATGCTCAAATAATTCCAGAGATTGTGTATTGGTCGGGAAAGATGCCCCAAAAGAAGCATTACAACGGTACAGAATAGTAATATAGAGGAGGTACCACATGTACAAAGTTGTTATGATGCCAATAGAGGTGCCAAAAGGGGACTACTGTTGGGATGGCCATAGCGTGTGTAGGTACTTTGACAACGAAGGAGGAGGTGTATCCTGTAATTTGGGCTTTCATTATTTAAAGTATGATAGTGAACTAAAAGTCCTAAAACCTGAAAAGTGCAATAAACTGGTGCCATAATAAGGGATCAAAATAACATCGGGGATAATTATGTCAAAAGAATCTAAAAAGGAAATAATCTTCAAGTTCGAAATGTGTAATAATACTGGTCCAACTATAGTAATTGTAGTAGTTGCCATATGTGTGGTGCTTGGCACAGTGCTGTGTCATATTTACTAATATAGGAGGTAAAGCTATGACTGACAAGGAACTTAATTTACATATAAAGAGAAGTGCAGAGATTATTCTGGAAGCTAAAGGAAACATTGTTTGTCCAGCTATTCATATCTCAACAAATACATTACCTTGCACGGATGTATGCGGAACCATATTCCCTAATTGGGCTAGGCATAATGATTGTTTTGGGTCCATCTGCCCCTGTCTCACACTTGAAACAGATGGCGTTATAAAGACGTTCTGGAAATATGTCTACAGCGCCCTGAAGACAGTAAAGTAAAATTGAAGGGGGTATAATTATGTCACTGGCAGAACAGCTTAAACTTAAAGAGCAAGAAACATTGTTCAACGAATATAAAAAGATCGGTTATGGAGTCCAATCGTTAGGAAGCATAATTCAGAATCCTATGATGGGTCACAGCAAGAAAGACGTAAACAGATGGTTGAAAGAAGTGTGGAAAATAAAAGCAGAGCTGGACAAACTTATCGAAGCCACAGTTGAATTAACTGGGTTTACATTGACAAAATGAGGAACAAGCAGTTTAATACAGGAGGAATCAAAATGGAAATGAGACTATTCTTTTTTAGATTTTATATAAAATTTGCACTATTGGCGCTTCTTATTCCAGCCAATATACATTCAGGCTTATCAACACCTGCCAATATGAATCCAAATTTGGCTTTGGTTGAGAATAAGAAAGCTACACTGAACAAAATCATACTTGACGCTTCAAAAGCCCATGGTGTAGATTTAGCCCTAGTTATGGGTGTCATAAAAGCTGAATCTAATTTTAATTTGGAAGCAGTTTCCACACGCGGCGCAACAGGAATTATGCAGTTGATGCCAATCACTGCTAGACATCTTGGAATAACTGATGTCAGATGCTCCTTTAATAATATAGATGGAGGAATAAGATATCTGGCAGAGCTGCTTGGTAAATATAAAGGCAGTGTAAAATTAACCCTTGCAGCCTACAACGCTGGTCCTGGCAAAGTTAGAAAATATCGAGGTATTCCTCCTTATAAGGAGACAAGAGCTTACATTAAGAATGTACTGAAATTCAGAAAGGAATATGCGACAGTATTAAAATTGAAAGGGGAATATTTGACATGATGTTAAAAAAGGGTGGAATATTGTCAACTCTTAAAATTACCAATGAACGGTATCTGCCTGTATATTATCTTCAAGAGATAATTGACGAGCTTGGAGAATCTCATCTTGAAGCCCTTACAGAAATTGACAACTTAAACAAAAGAATTAGGGAGCTCGAAGATGCTATAATAATAATGGGCAAGTCTCATATAGAACACAACTATGGCAGTAAAAAGAAAACGTAATAAAGAGCAGTAGGGGGTGTAATTGTGAAGTGTAAAGAAATAGATGATCCAAACTTTGCAGCGGAGATGGCTGACGTTAACAACGCAGCGTTCGGCTACAGAAGAATGCCTGTTATATCGCAGTATGATATTAGAGAGAGGCTTAAGAATCTGCGATATGAAGCATATGGCTGCTTTATAAAAAATGTCTTAACCGGATTTCTTTTTGTTGATAATAAACCGAAAGAGTTTGTTTGCTCTCCGTCGGAAAAGCTTATTGAACACTTTGGTGTTTTACCCTGGAAACAAGGAGAGGGAATTGGGTATGTCTTACTGTCCTATGTTGTTAATGTAAAATTTCCTTTGAACAGCTTTCATTTAATAGCAGATCCGTTAAAACATAAAGTCAGATCTTTTTATAGAAAGTTCAATTTTATTGAGCATGGCGAAACACACATGGTTCTCACAAGAGAAGAGGTATTTAATGGAAACATACCCAACTATATTGCGTGGTAGGCGTACTACGGCTACGTATAAAGATCGCTCTGATATATGCATTATCTGCAAAAAGATAGGCGGAGCTCATTATACTAGTGAAGGTATTAGCTACTGCTATCATTCTCTTGATAGGACAAGATATAGAGATAATCCCAAATATCAAACCTATTTCTCGTATTCAGCAATTGAAGAAGATAATCCAAATTTGACGTTTAAGAGGAGACATTGCAATGGAAGACAAAAAAATAAAAATAATAAAGTGTCGCTGTGACCATGGGTATCAAGATGAGAAATATGGAAAGAAATTACGGATTCACAACAAAAAGGCTGACAACAAGGGATACCGCTGTACTGTGTGTGCAGATGAAAAGTCTGAAAGATAAGGAGGTTGTGAAATGGCATTTCCATCAAGAAAGAAAAATGTGAAGCATAAGAAGTCCAAAACTGTACACGGGGCCTTATATCCTAATGATAATGGCTATGCCGGTGGCTATGCTAGTATATGTATGTTAACTTGGGTCCAGTATCACAAACGATATGAAAGAACCGATGAAGGAATCACATGTAAACGCTGCTTAGAAACATTAAAAGCTGACGAGAAAGCCAAGGAATCCAGGAGGATTAAAATGAAAAATATAAAATATAAAAAAACAAACACAGTTCATCGCATACGCAATGCTCTTGGAGGTTCGCACGCAAATGATTGTAATCATGGTCCGTACATAGATAGTTATAATCATTATGATACCTTGTGTGGGCTTGCATGTGGTGATGGATCTATACCGTCATTTTCGTCTAATCGCCATGAATTGACTAATGAAAGAGTCACATGCAAAACGTGCCTCAGATTGTTGAAATCGAAAGCAAATGCCACCTTTGGCAGAGATTCAAAGTTAACGGAATCTAAACGCAAGAGACTTAATGTCAAGATGATTAAGATGTTTCAAACCAGCGATGGAAGAAAATTTAGTTCGGATGATGAGAATGGAGCGCTCGAACATGGAAGGAATCTTAAGCTGAAAAAGTCGAGGCCAGACTTTATAAAGTTTGTCAAAACTGATATATTTTTTAGAGATCCTAGAAAAGAAGAAGCTATTATGGATGACATGATTGACAACCTAGATTGTGATGGCCATATTGGAGATCTTGACGACTTTTCTGTATTGCTATGGCGGCTTTTCAGCAACTACACAGAAGTAATAGATAAAGCTCTTCAGAAGTTCAAAGCAATGGAAGGGGGATAATGTACATCTATAAAAAAGATGGCTGTGCAATAAGAGTTGAATTTGGAAAAACCAGGGTAATATTAATAGGCACTTCATACGCGCCAACCACGTCAAATCCGTCGCAACATAGTAAATATGCTTGCATTGGCACTATCTCAGGAGAAGGTCCCACCAAAAAATTTCCATTTAGCGTAACGTGGGACAATGGTTCTGGAAATTCATATAAGATAGAGGATTTACAAGCATGTGAGGATGAGGTAGCAGAAAACAATCCAAATTTTACTTTTAAACTACGCCGTAAAAAGGAGGAATAGATTATGAAGAAAGTATTTTTGATTATTTTAATCGCGATTTTTGCAGTAACAGGTTGTGCTATGCTCCAGCCTGCAGTCAAAAAGGAGGCTGTTATTGCAGATGACATGGCTGAAATAGCAGATGCTAAATCTGCAGCGATGACGGGCGAAGGGATTCTTATAAAGATCGACAAAAAGGATCAGAGCCAGAAGGCTCTTGTAGAAGCTGTCCGCGTGTTGGAAAGACTTTATGGAACGCCTTTGGTTTTAGTAAGCGGAGGCCTTGCAATCACGGCCGACGGGACGAAGGTCTCAATTGTCAGATACGCTCTTTATTTTGAAATATCCGAGAGCATGTATACTGTTGTTTCAATATCCAACGGCATGATTACTGAAATTATACCTATTAACAGAGCTGGAAGAGTGCTTGCGACTATGAAAATGTCAGTCAAGAAAGTACTTGAAGCCTCAGGCATCGGAGAGGAATAAAGATGAGTAGTCTAGGAGACCTTTTGCGTGCAGCAAGTGACGAGTGGGGTGATATGTCTGGAGTATGCCCCACTCACGGAATTGCTTATACAATGGACCATCCATGCTATAAATGCGAAGATGAATTTGACAGTGAAATCAACGAAGTATTCAAAGAGGAGGTTTAAATGATTTCTAAACTAACAAGATTCTTAAGATTTCGTGCTGCTATTGGGAATGAGCCATGGAAAGCAAAGCAAAGGGTAAAACTGCATAAAAACATTTACCCGCCAAGCCGGATGAATCCTTGTATGAATTCCGAATTTGAATGTGGAGGGGCTGTAATTTGGTTTTTTGGTCCGCCAAATGGTAGAATAATCTCAGTGAAATGGGATAATGGCCGAAATAACAGATATACCGCAGCCTCGCTATATGTTTATGATAACTTTCTTACAAGATTAGCCTCTGTAGTATTCAAGAATCTAAGAAAAAAGGACAAGGATAAAATAATCCATCCAAGCAGAAGGGATAATTGGACAAGAGATTATGATTGTCATCGGATTGACCCTCAACGATTCTCAGACTAATTTAATTTTTAAAGCTCTGTTTAAAAAGGAGGAAATGCAGTTATGAAAAAACTTATTCTATTTATAACGGTATTATTATTAACAATGGTAATGGCAATGATAGTAGCATTGCCAAATACAGCCTTATCAGCTCCTGCAGACCATGATGTTAAATATAAGATTACGTTCCATAACATTTCTGCAGATGAAGCCGTGATTTGCTATCTTTTTCAGATAAGACATGATTCACGGGATGCGATAAAGGCAGCAGCCGAATTAAAGCCTGGTAAATCTTGGTCCGTTAGCTATCCAAAAGGCAAATACCATATAAGATGGGAGAAAACGCAGAGTGTAAAACTTCTGAAGACTCATAAGGCTTTTATACTTAAAAAGAATATGGACTTCTATTACCCTTAAGCGGAGTTTTCTCTCCCCGAATTTTTGAAGAGACTAAATAGAAGGGAGAATGAGTATGAGAGAAAAAGTAGCAAAGTTCATTAACAACTATGCTGTTGAAATTATTCTATACATAGCAATATTTCTGATTGCACTGACTAATTCTATCATAGGTGTGGTAATATACACTGCAATTATCCACCTTGTGTTAGCCTTTCTTGTTGCAGGACTTTATAACAAGGAGATAATAAGAGCTATCGAAGAGGCTAAAGCTTCCAGAAAAAGTACAATACACCGCAAGTTAAGGCTTGGTATAGTATATTCTACCTTCATGGCTGTCTTGATAATAAAAGGCTGGTTATATTTAACAATTATCACTGCTATAACGATGATGCTCCATTATGTACATAGTGCAGATGCTGGCAGAAAAGTGAAATAGGAGGCTTAAATGCTTAGAGTAATCGTAGCGGGCAATCGTACGTTTGATAATTACGCACTGATGAAAGAGCAATTGGATTATTACCTGCAGAATGTGCTTCCTAACGTAATTATTATATCTGGCAAGGCAAAAGGTGCAGACATTCTTGGGGAAAGGTATGCTGCTGAGCGTGAGCTGTCGGTAGTAAAATTCCCAGCAGATTGGAAAGACATATACGCGCCTGGAGCTGTTGCCAAACGGAATCAGTATGGTGTTTATAATTCCGCAGCAGGCCACATCAGAAACGGTAAAATGGCTAAGTTCGCTGCTAAACATGGCAAAGGTCTTCTTGTTGCATTTTGGGATGGAAATAGCAGAGGCACAGCAAACATGATAGAGGCTGCCAACAGATATGAACTTCAGGTTCGAATAATCAATTGGAAGTGAAGGAAAATATACAATGTTCAAAAAAGGCGACAAGGTTTACTTCAAGGATAGAAATGGAGTACATAAGACTCACATTGGTACAGTAAAAATGTTGGTAAGAGATTTTAAGTATACTACTAAATCTGTATCTTTACCCACAATTACTGTAGAATGGGAGCAAGTAGGTAATAATCGCCAAGCAGATAAACTTATTGCTGAATATTCAGCAAAGAGTCTAATAATAGCATCTGCCACAGAGAAAGATAACCCTAATTTTACATTTGCTGAAGAAAAGCGCAAAAGAGGTAATTAAGATGTTATACTGTGCCGACTGTAGAAAAGAGTTTGACCTTGCCAAAACAGCATTTATCTTGTTTGACTCAAAGTGCAATTTGTGCGGCAAGGCGGCTGCATTCTGCCACTTTGTAATACAAGAGAAAGAGGAGGAATGAATATGAGATATCTATCTGCAATTTTGGTATTAATTTTCATATTGACGATTCCGACGTCGTTAACGGCATTTGACGATACAGGCATGTCTATGTCAGTAGGCAGTCAGACTTCTGATCCTACAATCGGGTGCTATGACACTCACCATGATTTTTATTGGAACAGTGTTGGCGTCTTCGGACGAAGTTATCTCAATGATGACTGGTATATTGACTCAGAGCTTGACGTTGGTCATATGAAATGGCTGGCAAAAGAATCAGACGAGCGTAATGCCCAGACACTTTCGCTCGAAGGCAGATTAATGTTTATGGCAAACGCCGTTGGTCCAGTAGATTTAGGTCTTGGAGGTGGTTTTGCATTCCTATCTGATAAAACAGATACTTATAGATTAACAAAGGATGGCTTTTACGGTCTGATAACGTTGCGAGCCAGGCTGGCTCTCTTTAATGAGTTTAATAGGGAATATGGAATTGATCTTGAAGCAGATCATATATCATCTGTATTCGGAAAAGATCCTGGAATGAATGTCTGGAAACTAAGATTTTATATTATGTTTTAAAAGGAATATAAATGATCAAAGCTGACTTCGACAAGCTGATAAAAGATGATCGTATACTTTATCGTACATATTCAGAGCTTCAACGTAGATTAGTTGAGACTTTAGGTGAGGTAGTTAAGACAGGTGATTCTGTAATTTCTATAAAATGGAGAATAGGCAAAACTTATACAGTAGCTCACTATGATAAAGCTACCTTTCCGTTCAAAAATCTTGGCTATGCTGAGACAGCTATGTCTAAGAATAATCCAAATATTACATTTAAACGTATGCCTGCGGAGTAGGGGGGGGGTATAGATTATGAAGAAAAAATTATTAGTATTATTGTTAATAATAATACCGTTTTCCATTGCTATGACTCCTGTAAAGAAAGAAGTAGTAATAGATGGCGACGCAATTATTGGCTATCAAAAGGATATTGAAAGGTTCCAAGAATGTGAACAATTTCTGATAGATTGGTTTGCTTCAAAGGGCTACAATCTGTCTTATGATGTCAATGTTGAATTTGTCTCAGATGTTGGAAGCAAAATGTCAGAAGAAGATAGAAAGGGATTCAAAGAGAAGTTGGATGATAAATATAAACTTGCTGGCATTTTCTACAAAGGCAAAATTTATATTATTGATTATTATAAATTTTTGCAAGATTCTGAATCCAAGTTTGATATAACAGCTAAGTCAAAAATGATACAAAGGGGCGTAATTATACACGAGCTGGTACATTACTACCTATTTAAATATGGCGTATCTATAACCAACAGTCTTGCCGTTCATGAATATATGGCTACAATTGCAGAAATAGATTCATATGAACAAAAGTACAGAAGCAAAGTTCTCAAAGAAGCAGCAGATCTAATAGCAGAGAAAAGATACAATGCGCCAGAGTATATTATGTATGGATCAAACTATTTAGAGTTTCCTAAGGAATCCCAAATTTTGGCATATTGGGTTTACAGAGTATTAGATAAGGATCAATTGCTTATTAACAGTATAATGTCTACACCGTGAAAAGGAGAAGAAAAGTGCCTAAAATAAAGACAAATCGATCTGCCGCAAAGCGTTTTAAAAAGACTGGTACAGGTAAAATCGTATTTGCGAAATCATATAGAAATCATATTTTAACGAAGAAAACCACCAAACGGAAACGGTCTTTGAGGCAAAGCCAAATTGCTGCTAAATCCGATAGAAAGGAGATAAGGTTGCTTCTTCCAAATGGATAGGTCTATACCGTAAAAAAAAATAAACGATAGGAGGTTTTGTTATGAAATATTTAACCAGTGTTATAATAGCTTATATATTTTTAGCTATTTTAGCCATAGGCATATCTTTAGCTATTTTAGCTATAGGCATATCCGTATACGGAGCTGTTCTGGCATTCAAAGCAAGCATTATATTGGGAATAATTACATTAGTAATAGAACCAGCGCCATTTGTCTTTGGCATTGTTGCAATTTTTGGAACTAATATTCCTGATATAATACAAAATTGGATCAATTTCCCAATATAAAAATAATTAATGAAGGAAAGGAGAATTAAAATGGATACGCTGTTAGACATAAGTAGTCTGAAAACTGTGGAAGATTTGAATAATACAGATTTCAGCAAGTATGCTTGTAAAAGGCATAAAAGTTGGGTAAGGCATATAAATAATCCAGTTGCCCAGGACGATCTTAACAGAATATGTGATCTTTCAGAAGAAGAAGGAGCCAAAGTTCAATTGGGTTGGACAATGGGCGAGTTGTACTACAGGGTAAGAGCACTACCACAAATCAAAGTGCCAAAACAAATAATGTTACCAAGCATGTAAATAGCAAACTGTAAGGAAGGGAGGTGGTATAGGAAAGAGTATTATACTACAAACTTTATTACATTACACAATTAATATCCGACAGGATAGGGGGGTGCGCTATGCTTATTTAATAATTAGATAAATTAAATTAAAAACATTAGATAATTAGAGATAATAAAGTAAAGTGATAATTTTCCTACTGTGCGGGGCAACGGTTGCCCCGCACTATTTCAATTTCTACCTATTTAATACCCAAAATAAAGGAGGATAGGGAAAAGCAGTGGAAGAGAAGAAACTTTTCATGTTAATTAAACTATATTATTAATACCAATCGACCCGGTTCAGTAGACTGTTAGACTGTGCGGGGCAACCATTGCCCCGCACTATATTTCAATATATTTCATGTATAACAAGGAGGATGGATAATGAAAAAATGTCTTATGCTGATTGTTTTATCAGTACTATTGATAGTTTTTGGATTTACTGGCGTTTCGTGTAAGTTCAGCAATCCTGGCCCAAAACCAGTTGTATTTGATGGTGGTGGTAATGGAGGCCATGGAATCGGCAATAATGGCGGTGGTGGCAACAGTGGTAATGGCGGTGCTGGCAACAGTGGAGGTCATGGAGGCCATGGAGGCCAGGGACAAAGCGACCATGGGGACCAGTGTGACGGTAATGACGGACAGGGCCGTAGTTAAACTTAAACAGAAAAGAAATAAAAATGATGAAACAATTTACACAATTTCCTGAGAATTACAAGAAAAATATCCAATACGTTCTAACGGATATTGATGACACCCTTACTATTAATGGGCGCCTTCCAGCGGTGGTCTTTACAGCTATGGAACGGCTTCAGAAGGCCGGCATCCATGTTATCCCTATTACCGGACGATCAGCTGGCTGGTGCGACCTTATTGCGCGAATGTGGCCGGTAGATGGACTAGTGGGGGAAAATGGGGCCTTTTATTTCTGCTATGACCGCCGGAAGAAAAAAATGCTGCGTCGCTACTGGAAACCGTATACCGAGCGAAAAAAAGACCAGCTGAAACTGGAAAAAATCAAGTATGAAATTCTGTACAAAATCCCCGCTTGCCAGGTAGCATCTGATCAGGCCTACCGCGAGGTGGACCTGGCTATTGATTTTTGTGAGGATGTCACCCCTATCCCCATGGAAGATGTTAACGAAATTGTCCGCTGTTTTACCAGGGCAGGTGCCAAGGCAAAGATAAGCTCAATCCATGTCAACGGCTGGTTTGGAGACTACAATAAGCTGGCCATGACCCGCTTGCTCTTTAAAGAAGTTTTCAGATCAGATCTGGACAGAATCAAAGATCAGGTGATTTTCACAGGTGATTCCCCCAACGATGCCCCCATGTTTGATTATTTTTCTCATTCTGTTGGGATGGCCAATGTTTTACGTTTTAAAGAGAAGATGGACAGCAAACCTACCTGGATAACGAAAAGTGAAGGCGGATACGGGTTTGCGGAAATGGTGACAACTGTAACAAAGGAGGAAAAGTAGAATGAATAGAATAATAACAATCATTGGTATAGTCTTTATGCTGATTGCAATAACACCTTGTGCTGCAGCATCAGCAGTTGAAACCCCTCAGCTAGATGATCCTGGGAAAGTGATGGGGGTTTTAATGGGAGAAGTCAACGATCTTGGCATAGTTTTTACACAAAATATAACTCTTGCAGACATCTATATAGATGTAATGGAGTCCGGCCTGGAAAAGAAGTCAGCACAAATTGCAGTTACTGAACTTAGACGTATACACGACATACAATTCAATTGCTTTTCAATATTTAAAATTGCGATGGTAATGCGGCATCCTCTTGATGTCGTCATGGTATTTAGGTTTAATGAGCAGCTTATCAATAAAGTCCACAAAGGAGTTATATTTAAAACTGTCAAATCGGCACATAAGAATGCTGTAGATTCAAAAAGCAAAGAACTTGTGAGTATTGTTGATAAAGCCATTGCGGTAAATAAAGATATCTCTGAGCTGTATGAGGAAATATTTAAACTTTTTTATAAAACATTGAATGAGTCTCGGCAATTAGAAGATACGAGAACATTAAGAATATAACAATGTCTATGTCATAGGGGGAAATTTGAAAAGATTTATTAAACCATTAGCTTCTTTGTTCATAGTCGGAGAGTCAATAGAAGAGGTGATAGAAAAAGCCAAAGAGCTGAATGCAGACGGATTTAAAGTTACGATCAGCTATTTAGCTGAACGTAGCAGATCGCGCTCTCAAGCAGCACTTGCTACCGGAGAATATGGAGCATTGATTAGAAAAATAGCGAAAGAAAAAGTAGATGCAAGTATAGCAATTAAACTATCTGCACTCGGGCTTGACCATTTAGATATGGCTGAGGACTACCTTTTTTCCGTTTTCAACTTAGCAAAAGAGAATGGAATATTTATATGGATTGATATGGAAGATCCCGCATTCATTTCGAAAACTTTGCAAGTATACAAAACGTTGGCTAAGAAATACGACGTAGGCGTGGCCTTGCAGACGTCTATGAAAAGGACGCTGGAGGATATAGGTGAACTTCCGAGCGGATCATGTGTCAGATTGTGCAAAGGAGCATATAGGGGGTCAAGGTCCATTATGCACAAATCCAGACAAAAAGTGTTTTATAGTTTTCTAGGATGTTTAAAGCTTGCATACTCCCAGTTGAATTTTGCAGTTGCTACACATGACGACGGTATTATAGATATTATAGCTGCGCCCGTAGAATTCCAATTTTTATATGGAGTCAACTTCGAAAAGGCCGTGGAGTTAAAGGATAAAGGACGGCAAGTATTAATATATTTGCCTTATGGCAGAAATTGGTATTATTACTATATGAGAAGATTGAAAGAAAATCCAAAACTTGTTGTCTCGTTGCTACTGAAAGCTGTATATTCTAAAATAAAGGAGGAACTTAAATGATTTCTAAACTGATAAGATTCTTAAGATTTCGTGCTGCTATTGGAAATGAGCCGTGGAAAGCAAAGCAAAGGGTAAAACTGCATAAAGACATTTACTCACCAAGCCAGGATGATCCTTGTATGGATTCCAAATTTGAATGTGGAGGAACTGTAGATTGGCTTTTTGGTCCGCTAAAGGGTAAAATAATCTCAGTGAAATGGGATAACGGGCATGCTAATAAATATACCGCAGCTTCACTGTATGTTTATGATAATCTTCTTACAAGATTAGCCTCTGTAGTATTCAAGAATCTAAGAAAAAAGGACAAGAATAAAATAGTCCATCCAAGTGAGAAAGGTGTCTAAATGATTTTTAGATTAATTCAATTTTTAAAATTTCGCGCTGCAATGGGGAAGGAGCCATGGAAGATAAGACAAAGGGTTAAATTGAGACCTGGCTTCTATACTCCAAGCCAGACAAACCCATGCGAAAGCTCTATATATGAGTGTAAAGGCACTGTAGTAAAAGTTGAAGACGACGCTGCATCTATAAGAAAGGGAGCTTGCCGAGTGAAATGGGACAGTGGTTATACTGCAGCATATCTTATCAAGGCTGAACGATATCCCCCACTGTACATCTGTGACTTTCCAATAAAGTCAAAGTCGTTCAAGACAAAATTAACAAATCTAAATGAGAATAATCCAAACATCGCATTTAAAAAACAGAAGGAACAGCAACAAATTCAGAATGCCAGGATGTCATATGAGCCAGCAAGCAGATAAACCAAAAATAGAGGTACACAGCAGGGTAATACTTCACAAAGGTGAATTTAACCCAGGAAGGACCAACCCAGCGTGGGGAGGTGAGTATGCTTGCGAAGGAACTGTTAGATCAATAAGAGGAGGCTATGACAAATTGCCAATCTTTGTATTATGGGACAACGGGTTTGGCAACAGTTACAATCATCACCATCTACTTCAAGTAGAAGATAGTAAAAATAATCCGAACCTCTCGTTTAGACTCAAAAAAGCAAGAGAGGAAAAAAAACGTAAATAGAGGTGAAATTATGCTTAAAACGATGATTCTTATAGTGTTTGCCATCACAGTTTGGGAGTATAGAAAGGAAGTTTCTAATTCCATACTCAGTATTTCATTGATAATCCTTTCCTACTCCAGCAATCTTATCCAAGCAGCAAAAACCAGGATAAGAATCAGAAAGGCAAAAGTAAAAAGAAAGTCGTCTGAAGACGAGGAGAAAAAGGTGGTGTAATGATCAAAATAGTAATATTAGCTATAATTGCTATATTAATATGGAGGCATTGGGAGAGAGTTAAACTAATGAGTGCAGGAATACTATTCATTATAGCATTTGCTGTATGGGGGATAGGATTCTATGTTTACTCTGCCGTTTTTAAAAGGAGATAATACAATGGAAAGAATAACAACATCTTGCACATGGGGAAGTGGTTCTGACGTGCTTCTGACAGTTAAAAGTTTATCAGACACTGATGAAGTTCAATTATCTAGCGGGCAGGCTAAAAGCATCGGATATGGATTAATATTAGCTGCTAAAAAAGCGGAGAGGCTGGAAAGAGATTACCAGGAAAGTAGAAAATGACCAGGGAAATTATATTATATCCGCTCAGCTTGGCTATAATAGAAGGTTGGCTCTGTTTAGCAATGTATTGCCTGGCTTTAACGCTTCAAACGAGCGGTGAGCGAATCATGCAGGTCTTAGGAACAATACTAACCTCTATATGTCTTATATCATTGTGGTTTGGAATATGGTATTTTCAGTACAATTATCTCATATAGAACATACAAAAGGAATGATTTATGATAGATACAATAAAAGAATTCATGCCAAAATCTGAAGCTTTTTGGTCACTCATAGGGTTAGCTATAATTGTTATATGCTTATGGAAAACGCAACAAATTTATGCTGTATTAAACACAATTCAAGATCCAGAATTCACAGATCTTTCAGAAGAGGAAAAGGAAAGACAAGTTAACGCATTAACAGTTGCTCTTTATGCGTATTGTATAACCCTTATGTGCTTTCTCATCTATTCATTAGTTAACTTCTTACAGTAAAGTTGAAAAAAAATGACACAACTTAAGCTAGACCCAAAATTTATAGACCTTAAGTTTAGAAACGGAGCATACAGAATACCCTTTGCTTCATATTACGACGAGAGAAGAGGTAGTAGAATATATGTTCCTAGAGATACGAAAGAGGAATTTGGAGTGTCTATAAAAAACAACGCTGTGTGTTTTGCTAGGATACGCTCAGATTTTAAAAGTCATAATGCAGCATCCTCCAATCCATATTATGGGGATGGGATAAATAGAACTGAGTTGCCTATTCCAAACAGAGTTTACTACAAAATTATAGAAGACAGCGGGTCAAGACCAGAATTATCACAATTAGAAAAGTACAAATGGATTAAGATATGTAAGGAAAATAAACTGCTGCCAAGCTATATGCCATTATCAACAGCAAAAACTGGTGAAGTTGTATTAAATTTAGAAAAACTGACTCCTTCATTATTGTATTTGTACTTGTCAACTGCAAGGAATATAGGCGAGAACCCTGGATTCATAAAAGGGATGGTATATTTAGTTACCAAATTAAAGATGAATTTTTATATCGCATTTGTTTTCCTAAGCAAGGTATTTATTAGTGGATCAGGACACCACATTATTCCAGCAGGGTTTAACAGAAGAACCAAACCTGAAGAAATGGACGGTATAAAAGTTTCATTGATGATTGGCCTCAGTAGATTTGTAAATGATCCTCTAAAATACGATGAGAGAAGACTGTTCGCATACGATGGAATTTGCACTTGGAACAGCTTCAGTTGCAGTAGAAAAATACCAAATATAAGCAAGATAGCTTATTTAACTAATGCACAGGAGCTATTCAATAAGCATCTGGTAGATGCAGTAATGGCGCCGACCGACGAAGAAGCAATAGAGCACATTTCAACACTTATTAGAGAAAAATATGTATCTTTTGGTAAGGAGGAATAATGAACAGCATTAAACTAGGTATATATAATGTAGGAGGCATTTTAGTAGCTGTAGTATTAGCAAGCATATGGGCACTGATTATGATGCTTTCTGCAATCGTAAATATTGTTGTAACATTGTGCCATTGTGTTATAACATTACACCAGTATGCAATCAAGAGAGGCTGCAAATAATGAATAGATATGGCCCTGATGGTACGGCAGGACTAATAGTACTTGCTATACTCGTCGCATCTATAATAATAATTACGTGGTGGCCATCCTTTGTAAACGTGTGGCATATGGTAAAGGATAGGAACAAGGTTAAGAGCTTCGTTGTTAAAGTTAAAGGCTTTACAATGACAGACAAAAAATTCAAGTTCCTGACTGAAGATATAAATTGGATACTCACAGGCACGAAGCTGTCCGAAGTAAAAGGAGTCAGAAAAAGGAAGCTGACACCGAAAAATATCATAAGCATCACAGTACTTCCTGGAAGCGATTGTCATTACTTCATAGTGTGGTTTAGGAGATAAATGGTGAGCAACTTGACAAATTTTATATGGAATATAGCAATATTCTGCACTTATGCATCTATAGGGGTGCTTATGCTATATGCATGTTTTAGAATAATTGCATATTTAATTACTGATATATATGCTAGATTTTGCTATAGCAAAGAAGTAAAAAGCATTACTATATCATTTGGAGACCCGTCCTCTGAAAACATTAACAAACTTACGGAGAAAATAAATCTGGTAAAAGACAGCCACAAACTCTCAGTAAAAAATATAATGAACATAACTACTACTCCTTCCGACGAAGGAGCTAGTTGTACAGTGTGGTATTCGGTTAGAAAAAGGAAAATCAGAGATAAATTATATGACAGTTTTAAATCATATGATAGTCTTAAAGTTTTAGATTGATAGAATCATAGATTATATCATAATTCAAGTCTATAAGACTTGAACACGGAGATTAATATGCATGACGGTGATAGTATTTCAGGACCAAGACCTGTTTTCAGAGATAATGAGGATACTCTAAAAAAGGGAGTTAAAAGGCTGAAGATGGGCGGGAAGACTGCAGGAATTGTCATGGATGCATCCAGGAAAGGCATAGAAATAAATGGATATTATACTGGCTTTGGTGGCAGTGAGGTTATATATGCTTGTACCAGCGAGCCGATTGAAATGGAGTGGGGAGAATTAGAAAAGTTGCGCAAAATTATATTTAGCACCAAAAAGAAGAAGCAGAGAGACCTTAAACCTTATGGTGTTGCCTCTTATAAGATTGATGAGCCAAGCAAAAAATATTTAGAAAGCCTGCCAATAGTTACTATAAACAACAAGAAATACTATATTGATGCTGAGAATAGATTAAGGCGTCCAATAGAAGCTCCACAACAAGCGCATGAGTATTAACATTTTGCCATGACAGAATAAGGAAAAGCGATGCCAATTTTAAAAGTCTCAACCAGACATGATATGACTTATACCTATAAACTATACGGAAAGGCTGAAATAGGCAGAGATTGGGGGCTGTATAGGGAATTAAATCTAAAAGGTATAATGGGCAATGAGCGTTATTTTTCATGCATAGCAAGATGCAAAGACGAGGCGTTAGTGCTAACTGCGCTGTTAATAAGAGAAATCTGCAATTCTCCCGCAAATTTTTACTATAGTGAAAAGTGGAAGAGATTGTTTATGTGCTGTTATAGTACAGAAATGAGCAATGAAGCAATTGAATTACATTATAGCAAAATCGTTTTAGAATTTACAGGTGGGAGTTGCCTTAAAAATTTAATCAGCGATTCAAATGGCCAGCCTTTGTTTCGGAATCTGGATGTTGAAATGGCTGAGATAGAGGAATTTGTAAGTGGAAATTGCGTAATGGGCACGTTAAAGGCTCATTTACCTATGGGAGTTGCAAAATATCCCTTTCCGCTTAGATTCTAGAAAGGTAAATAACTAGTATGGAATTAAACGAAAAAGAAAGAGAAGAGCAGAGAGAAGCGGTGGTAAAAGATAATCCTTCTATACCATTGGCACAAGCTTTGGACAAAGCTATCCAAGGGGCCTTAGATTTAACTACTAAGATGATTATTCTTTTACACCATGGTAGAGCTCTTTATGCAAAATCGAAAGCTTCTTTAGCCAATGGAAAGTGGGAAGAGGCTAACAAGCTGCGTGCTGAAGGCACACAATATTTTGAAGAAGTTGGAAAATTATTTAAGGAGGGACTTAAATGATATCGTTAAATGGGAACATCTTAGATGTGCAAGCAGGAATTATATGCCATCAAGTAAATTGTCAGGGAGCGCTCGGGGCTGGGCTGGCAGCACAGTTAAAGAATAAATACCCAAAGGTTAGGTCTGATTACTACCAGGCATATCGTCAACACAAGCTGAGATTAGGAAAAGTAATTTTTACCACAATAAAGACATCATCTCTATACGTGGCAAATATGTGCGGCCAGGATAGTTTTCATCGACAATGGATGTCACATGATAAGGTTCATACAGACTACGAAGCACTTGAGTCTTGTCTAATAAAAGTCAAAAACTTTGCTGACTCAGCAAATAAACACAACAATCTACCAATCTACCTTCCGTATAAGGTAGGCTGTGGATTAGCCAGGGGGAGTTGGTCAATAGTGATAGGCATAATTCAAAAAACCGTGCCAGGCGCAATTATAGTAAACAATAGGAGATAGTAATGGAGTTTAGTGTAGGCGATAGAGTAATACTAACTACTGATGGATATGGAAGATCTGAAATCAATCCTTGCTGGGGCAGTATGTATGAATGTGCTGGGACAGTAGAGAAGATACTTAAGGTGGGGGACTCCCTTATCCCAATTCGCGTACAATGGGATAATGGATATTTTAATTCCTATAACCATTCAGATTTAACTCCATTCGGTGCAGAAGAAATAAAAGATGATAATCCAAATTTTACATTCAAGAGAATAGTCGAAAGATGATTACAGTAATAGAGAGAATAAGGCCAGGTTGGATAAGTACAAACGAAAAGCAAATCCTCTGTCCATACTGCAATATACCTATATATTTTTGGCAGATGTATAGTTTGAAGAGATGCCCATGGTGTAAAGAACATATTATAGATGCTGAACTGATAGCAGTATCTGAAACGGCAAGAATAGCTTATCATCTAAGGGGAGAATATTGATGATTGATGTAATAGAGCATTTTACAACCAAGAATGGGACTTTAACTGCATACATTTCATTTGCAGGAAGGAAGACATTTAAGTGTCCATTCTGTGAAAAAGTGCTACTATTCTATGCTGCAGTTGCACCTTTATGCTCCGCTTGCAGGAATCCTATAATTAATGTCTTAACATTAACAAAGGACCCTAACTACAGGCTTGCTTATCATTTTGGTTCAATCGATCTAAGGGGGCGTAAAACAGTATGATAACTATTACGGAAGATATACGCGTCAGACCTCTTATACCTACTTCTTTTGTGGAGGTTAGCTTTGAATGCCCTTTCTGCGGAGTTAAGCTATTAGTATTTGTTATGCTTTTCACCTGCAAACACTGCAATGAACAATTAATAGACATTATAACATTAGCAAAAAGCAGCGATTATGCTTTGAAATATCACTTTAATGAAATCGATGATAATGGCGCATCAAATTTAATTTAAGCTAAATGGAGAAAGAATGAAAACTGTACTAAAGTCTGAAGATTATGGAGTTGCAATAGTAACTTTTATCGTTTATTTTGGCAGTACAGTAATTATGCTGTTAGGATTATACGGCATTGTAAAATATCCATCTGCTTTTGTATTACCACTTGGAAACTACTGCTATATACTTTTGATTTGGTGTGTGTCTGCTGTTGTTAATCTGCTCGTTCTTGTTAACTTTCCAGGGATAACTTATTTAGATAAAGGAACTCCAACTACAGGAAAATTCTACGTTATTGCTGGGCCACTTCTGTATCCAAAGATTTTCTGTTTAGTATTGATCTTGATCTGTGAAGCAATCCCTCCAAGTGCTATTTTACGTCTACTTAGAAGGCCTATAGATAGCTGGCATGTCACTGCTGTTTATAACTCATACATGTCTAACAAATTTGTCTCTTCAATAGAAAGATACAGAAAGTACTTACGGGAATAATATGATCACTATAAAGAAATCAACACAACTGCTGATGTCAAACAGAAACGAATATCAGTGCCCAGAGTGCGAAGCTACAGACGTCTTTTTTCGCTGGGCGCCAAAGAATTGTCCTGTCTGCAATCATGAACTCCCTGATCTTTTCATATTTGGCCATTCAGAGAATGAAATGATAAAATGGCATTTTGCTTGGGATATAACATAATGATTGAAGTAAGATTAAAACGCCCAAAATTTTTATCGTTTAGCAAGAAGATTGCAAATGAGAAACAGGTATCCTTTTTTTGTCCTAGATGCAATAGGATAGTAACCCATATGCTGTCTGAATTTACACCAGTACATTGTCCTGTGTGTGGCAGCTTGTTACCAAATATAAAAAGATTAATGGATCATGAAACTTCAAGAGCTGGTTGGCATTTTGGAGGACCGCTAAACTAAACTATGAAAACAGTAAAAAGGGGTGACACAGCCGACTGTGGCCGTAGCTCAATGGTAGAGCGAGGGGTTGTGGCCCCCTATACGACGGATCATAACCGTCCGGTCACCCCAAAAGAAGAAGTTATAAAATGGAGGAATATTATGAGTAAACTTTTTAGTAATAATAGTAGATATACGCCTGAGGCAATGGCTCTCACTCGTAGAATGGATGAAATACTAATTCCATTATTTAAAGAATGCATTGAGAAGGGGTATTCTCCAAGAGAAATCTCCCATGTTCTTATATTATCCATAATTGATGCAGAAAATGAAATAATTTTAGGACTTTAAAAGGAGAGTGGCATGTTCGATGGAGATGTTATCATAATCAGAGGCTACAAACGTAGGTGGGTAGTTCTAAAAGTCACTCGTTGGGACGTTGAGAACACTAATATAAAAGCTGATGAGCCAGGCTTTTATGCTTTCGGTGGAATGTGGTATGGGGACAACCCATTATCCAAGAGCAGCTACGGCAGAATACTATCCCTAAAAGGAAAAGACAAAATAGCCCTTGGTACAGTTAATGAGCTTCCGCTTGAAACTTTAAAGAAATTGGTGAATTAAAATGGCACTTTTCGGAAGTAAAAAAGATGCAGGGGATTACTTAAGGACTAGCGAAGAATCTGTTATTGCTACTCTTAATAAGAAGCTGGCCAAAGAGGTGAAAAGAAGAGAAGGAGCTGAAAGAGGAATTAAACGCTGGAAGCAGAAATGTTTGGCTCTTGAAGAAAAGATGAAAGATTTCACAGGTATGAGGTAATTTACATGGCACGAATAGCATTTGATGTTCATGGTACACTGGATCACGACGCTGATGGTTTGCTAATGAGCATACTGAATAGCTGTACTAAAGACGGGGACGATGTGTACATCATATCTGGTCCGCCAACAGAGCAAGTAATAGAAGAGGTCACTGCTCTTGGAATAGATGTAGCATGTATTACTATCATATCGGTAGTTGATTGGTTGAAAGCGAATAACGTCCATATGTGGCAAGACGACAAAGATAACTGGTGGTGTGACGAACACAGCTGGTGGGCATCAAAAGGAGAAATCTGTGCTGAATATAAAATTGATATGATATTCGATGATAAAATTCAATACAAAAAATACATGCCTAAAACAACCAAATTTGTATTATGGGAAGGCACAACCGATGTGAGCTACTATGGCAAAGGTGGTAGCAGCGAGGAAATAGAAGAACTTTAAAAAGGAGGCAAAAAATGGAATTGGACAGTATTATAGATTATCTTCCGCCAGAAGTTATTGATGCTCCCAATTATTGGGGAAATATAGAGGGAATGAGAATACAAGGCCTGATCATGGCTGTATGTATTGCAGCTATTGTTATCTTTAAAATACACGACAAGCTTAAAGCACCGACTGAAAAGCCGGCTAAGAGAGATAAGACTGTTATTCAGAACATCTTAGAGATGTTCAACGATCTTAAATATGCACTCTTGGCTAAGATGGTATATACAGTTGAATTTCTTATCAGTCTTAAAAAGAAGAAACCCTCAGAAAAGGATGACGAATAGCAGACAAAATTGGACCTGTTTCTAATGATAAAACTGGCGTACATAATTGATTTCTTTACTAGCTTTAGAAAGAAACCGTAGCACCGTAGCTCAGCGGTAGAGCATACGACCGATAATCGTAAGGTCATAGGTTCAAATCCTATCGGTGCTACCAATTAAAGGAAAATAATCCATTGTCAAACTCCCAGTGACAGTTCCGGCATAAAGCTATGAGATTATCAAGGGCGTTAACTATGGACACAGGGGTATCAGAAGTAAAAAGATGAATAGGCTTAATGTGGCAAACTTCGTAATGTTTATCGTATGGACACTTTTCGCAACCCTTTGGGCGATCCGAACTGTCATATACGTATCGTGCATGGTCTCTAATTCTGCGATACTTATTAGTATGACGATTGTTTAGCATAATTACATCTTCAATAGTTCTTTTAGACCAGTCTACACAAGATGGGTTACAATTATCACAAGTTAACCTACGAGGCAGAACTTTGATACCACAATGTTTGCAATAACGTTGCTTTCGTTTTCGTTTAGGAAATTTTACGTTATTGTAGATTGCAGCACACGATTTATTACAAAATTTCGGATTCTTTGTGGATTTTCCACAATTCTTACATATATTCATAATGTACTCCCTATAATATAAGAGGTTACATTATTCGAAAATACGTGTAAGTTCAAGACTGGACACGTAGCCAAGCCTGGTAAGGCCCCCCGCTCATAACGGGAAAATCGGTGGTTCGAATCCACTCGGGTCCACATGAAGCTAGCATAAAGGATGCGACTAGTGAGGCTGTTGATCGTATAGGCAATCAGCGTCCTGCAGCATGGATAAAAAACGATCAAAGTGCTGTAGCTGGTTTCACAATTGTAAATTAAAAAGGAGGGTTAACGTGGACAAATTTGAATACACAATTGTATCACGTCTGCAAGGCCAACCGGGCACAGGTGTACTCTTAAAAGAATTAAATAAGCTGGGAGAGGAACATTGGGAAGCAGTGTGTGTGCTTGAAACAAGTCCGCTTGGTTATGAAGATATCCTGATGAAGAGAGTGACAAAATGTGATAAAATTCACAGTAACTTGCGACTATAAAGACAAATGGGTCGGTGGCAGAGCTTGGCTAATTGCGCGAGACTGTAAATCTCGTACCTTCGGGTTACGATGGTTCAAATCCATCCCGGCCCACATGAAACGTGACCTAAATATGAAATATGCTTTATACTTTGATTGCGCATAACGTGGTCGAATTGTTCACTTTTCGATAGAAAATAAGGTCGATTTTGGCAGATACTCTCAAGGTTAAAAAACTGATACAAGGAGGAGAATAAATCATGGAAAAAAAAGAAAGAACATGTAAGTATCCCAATTGTTCCTACTACAAGAAAAATGCAAAAAATTATTGCTGCAATGGTTGCTTCTGGGACCATCATGACTACGAAAGGACGAAAAAATGAGGATTAAATGCCCTTTTTCAACCGTATTTCCTAATGAATTAGAATGTGTTTATATGGAAGAAACATTTGATGGACTTTGTGATATATCCATTGACCCAGGAAATGGTGATGCATGGTGTCATAATATGATATATGCTGGGATAGAACACATGGAAAACCAAGAAAGGCTAGTTTACGGAGAATAGTATGATAGAATTCAATTGTGCAGATGAAAATCTGCAGAAACAATATAAAGCAGAAAACTTATGGCTGAAAATAAAACAATCCGAATGCAATTTAAATTGTGTTTTTTGTCCTCCAGAAAGTAGGCACAAAAGTGAGCTTACATTTAGCTTCCTGGTAGAACTTATAAGATGTGCAAGAGAAGTTGGGCTCAAACGCATTTGGTGGACTGGTGGAGAACCATTCCTCTTTGCCCGTTTTGGAGAAGTAGTGTCGTACGCTTCAAAATTGGGTTTTGAGCAAAAAATAACAACAAATGGGTTGTTACTACATAAATATGAAGAAATTATAAACTGTTTTTCTCGTGTAAATATAAGCTTTCATTCTTTAAAAAGAGAAATATATTCTGATATTACTAATGGTGGCAACTTGTCCATCCTACAAAGAAATATTAGTATGATAGCAGGAAAAACATTGGTAAAACTTAACATTGTTTTGGGAAAGTACAATGTAAATGAGGTAAATAGTTTAATAGTGTTTGCTAATAATCTATCTGTTATACCAAGATTTATTTTGTTACGTGACAGGAGTTGCAAAAAGTCAATTGAAAACATTAAAGTATCTGAATGGGTTGAAAAGAATTACATAACAAAAAAACAGTTATGGAACGAAATAACAGATACGCTTGAATCAACAGAAATAGAAGGGAATAATATAAAAGCCAGTTATTATAAGGCAAAAGACTATATCTTCGGTGTTGTACAATTGAGTGACAAATGTGAAGAAGAGCATTGTAATGTAATCTTTGTTGATTCTAAGAAGCAATTATACAATTGCAGAGGGTTAAATCGTGAAAATATAGACGTCCAAGATAATCTTATAGAAGATTTGAACAATGTAATTAAGTCAAAAAAGGAAAATCATGGAAACATCTGTAGCTCTAAAGGTAAAAATTAACGGCTGTAATTTTAAGTGTGTTTACTGTCCTCCTATTAATAGAGGCATAGGGAGTAATGACATAGACATTACTAAAGAAGTCTTAGCTAGAAGCTTTGAAGCAGGCATACGAGAAGTCCGCTGGAGTGGTGGTGAAGCTACACAATATAAGCATTTTCTTGAATTGGTTGATCTCTCGCAATCAAAAGGCTTCTTTCAAACACTGTCAACAAACGGAGCCTTTAGTAAAATGTATTTACATGCGCTAAAGAGAAAAGGAATACAGAGAATAAACTTTTCCTTAGATACATTAGATGGCAACTTATTTAAGCAAATCACTGGAACAAATTATTTTGAAACAGTAAAAGACAACATTGGAGCAACATCCGAATTATTTGACCTGCCAACTAAAGTAAATACAGTAGTTACTAAGGGTAATTTGCATGAGATACCAAAATTAATAAATTTTGCAAAAGCGACAAAAACTATCCCAAGGTTCATGCAGCTGACTTATAAAGGGTCTGATTCTAAATTTGTAGATAAACATAGAATTTCTGTAGAAAAAATAAAAAAGCATATACCTGAATTTGATTTATACAAAAAATACAATATGCCTTTGGCTGAAGGAAGAAATCCTGTAACAGAGTACTATGAGAGAGACAACTTTATATTTGGTATTGTTGTACAAGACTTTAAATGTATACAAAGTGCCTGTTATAAAATATGGTACGAATTCGGCAGATTACGGAATTGTAAAATATATCATGAAGAAAAAGTGAACAGGGTAGAAGACGTAGAGCTTGCTCTGTCGAAAGCTATCAAAACTAAACAAAATTGCTGGAAGGGAAGAAAACACAAATTACTGGGGGTGTAAAACTAATGAACGAATTTTGGGGAAAATATACAACTGTTCGTACAAATGAAAGACTGCAAAAACGAATTGATTCAAGAACATTCTATAAACACCACCACAGCAGCCATTACTGTTGGGCTACAGTAGAGAACGGAAAAATAATATCTCTTTATAGTGAATATGGTAGAGAGGGAGGGGAAATCTGGTCCCCTAAAAGTGAATGGAATGGAACACTGGAACACTGTTTGACCCGCTTGAGTGAAGATTTTGGCATAAAATTTTACGAAGCAGTTTATAAGGCTGCCTGCAAAGACAAACTATTACCACCAAAAGCAATCAAATCTAATATAAGACAAGAAGCTGTAAAACGAGCTAAAGATAAAGTTGCCAGAACAAGTAAGGAGTATCAAGAAGCAATAATGGAATTGGACAGCGTACTTCAAGGAGAATAGTATGATAGAATTCAAAGGAAAATATACAACTGTTTGTGTAATGACGGATTGTACAGATGAAAATTTACAAAAACAAATTTATGATACTGTCAATCACCCAGCATTCACCAACTCTATAAAAATTATGCCTGATTGTCATGTAGGCAAAGGGGCAGTAATCGGATTTACCATGGAGCTTGGAGATAAAGTTATTCCGAATGTTATTGGAGTTGATATAAACTGCAGTGTTCTGTCATTTATGATAGATAAAATAGTCAGGAATAATGAACGCATTTATGATGTCTGCGGATCGATAGACAGAGTTGTCAGAAACTCGATTCCATTTGGGACGAATGTGCATACAAAATATAAATACAATATGGATAGATTTCCGTGGAAAGAAGCCACAGAACAAGCACGTTTATTTACATTAGCATTTAATAAGAAGTACAATACCAAATTTAGTCCGCCTGTTTACAACATGGATTGGTTTAGGCGCAAATGTGAAATGACAGGCAGCGACATTAAGCGTGTTATCAGATCATTAGGCACTCTTGGCAGCGGCAATCATTTCATAGAATTTGGAGTATCAGAAAAAACTGAAGATAATTGGGTATCTATTCACTCTGGATCAAGAAAATTCGGATTGGATATAGCTGTTTTCTGGCAGAAGCTTGCCGTCAAGAACTATACGGAAAAGAAACAAGGCAGTATGGGCGAATCGCTTGAACAAATAAAAAGTAAATATCCTAAAGAAGAATGGCATAAAAGAATACTTGATGCAAAAGAACAGCATAAGTTTGTATCCAAAGGACTTGAGTATCTTGAGGGAAAGGACATGTTTGGATATCTTACAGATATGGTATTTGCTCAAGCCTACGCTCATGAGAACAGACAAGTTATAAAAAAGCTAATTCTTAAATGCTTAGGCCAAGAGGCTGGAGATACCGCAATAGAATCTCCTCATAACTATGTAAATTTTAATGATTTTATAATTAGAAAAGGAGCTGTCTCAGCGCATAAGGACGAGATGATGGTTATTCCGTTTAACATGGAGGACGGTCTGCTAATCTGCAAGGGAAAAGGAAATTCTGACTGGAACTACTCTGCTCCGCATGGGGCTGGAAGAGTAAGTTCAAGGAAAGACGCCAAGAAGAAAGCAAAGAAAGAAGACTCTGTTCAAAAAACAAAAGAAAGAATGGAAGCGAAGGGGATATTTGCCTCAAAGCTACCTGCAGACGAACTAAGAGAGTCATACAAGGACGCAAAGGTTATTGAAGATGTAATAGAGCCAACAGCTGAAATCGTAGACAGAATAAAACCAATACTTTCAATGAAGGATTAAAATAAGGAAGGGGGTATACATGTCAAGAATTAGATCCATATCGAGAATTAAAAACAAAAATTCGGGTATAGTTCACGTTAGAGGAAGATATGTACATCCAGCATTTTGTGGAGCTAGTCCTCATTCATTCATTCCTTTGTATGATTGCCACAAAGTCACATGTAAGAGTTGTCTGCGGTTGCTCAAGAAAAAGGAGAAAAAGGAAAGAAAAGTTTGTAAACCACTTGAGCAAGGGAAAGAAATAGAAATCCTTAGAAAATCCCTGGTAGACTGTGTTATGAGCCATGCTAAAACCGGTGGCCTAAACCATGGTCTGAAACTGGACAAAAAGGCACTAGAAGCTGTAGCTCACTTCATTAAAAACCATGCAAACATATTCGAGGGTACAACGCTGAATGAAACAATTAGTCAGGCACTTCAAAAGCTGAATGAAATAATTAGTCAGACATTTCAAACCGAAGGCGATGAAACATATCCTGTATTTAAAGGAGAAAAAATATGCTGAATAACATTGTGAAATGCAAAAACTCAGAAACCAGCACAGTGCATATCGTACGGAGGCATTACAAACGGTATGGAAGTAGAATGTACTGTGGAGTACAAGATAGAATCAGTAAGTTTGGATCGCCAAGAGATTTTAAATTTTCAATTACAGATTGTCAGCCGACATGTAAAACTTGCATTAAAACACTTGTCAGCATAATGAGAAAAAATATGGATTTGTTTGCAGAAAAATTCAACGATGTTCACACTCGGTATGTATTAGCTACTATTGGCGGAGGAGATCAAGAATACCGTCCAATAGCCTTTGACAATGACCTAGAGTTTAATAATCTTCAAGATGCCATAGATGAGCGAAACGAAATGGCTGATTCTGAAGGCATAATAATAGTAAAGGAAATAAGAGAGATATTAAACATATAAGGACTGTTATGAATAATAAATATTTTTTGAAAACACCATGGCAAAAGGAAAGAGAAGAGGTGACAAAAGAGCAGTTTATAAAAGCGAAGTTGGATTTTATGACAACTAACACTCATTTACAGAGTTATTCTTTTGCTGCTACACCTTTTAAATCTATACATGGAGTAGAAGGTTGGGTTGAAGGCGGTGATTAATGTACGACAAAAAAATTATTATAGCGGGCGATGTCCATGGCCACTGGGCAATGCTAAATAAACTTATTAATAAGAAGAATCCCAAAATTATTTTGCAATGTGGAGACTTCGGATGGTGGCCAAAGCTTCATGATACGTATAATATATATTCCGAATATGAAGATGTTGATGGTAAAATAGAAGGCGATTTTTGGGACAGAACTATTAGAGCTCGCAAACGCAAAAAGTGGGACCAGTTCGGTATTAAAGCAGCCGATACTAAGATTTACTGGTGCGACGGCAACCATGAAGACCATTGGGATTTAAAAGAGGAACGAAATTATATGAAAGCTCCTTGCCAGGTGATGCCTAATGTCTACTATATGAAAAGGGGGAGCGTCTTATCGTTGCCTGATGGCAGAAACGTATTGTTTATAGGCGGAGCTGACTCTGTCGACAAAAACCAAAGGAAGTTAGGCTTTGATTGGTTTCCAGAGGAAGTAATAACTCAAAGTGATGTTTATGATTTGCCAAACATCAAAATAGATATAGTAATATCCCACACATGTCCATTAGAATTCCATCAACCGATTTTAACAGCAAAAGTCCCATATTGGGGATGGCAGGAAAAGATCAAAGATCCGTCTGCACATGCTCTGTCATATATCCTAAATAGATATAAACCAGACTTGTGGTATTTTGGACACTTTCATATATACAAAACAGGCGTACACTTTAACACTAAATGGGTTTGCTTGAATGAATCGTCAGAGTCAAACTGGTGGGTCTATTTGCAAGGAGAATAAAATGGCTGAGTTAAAAGTTGAAATTTGCAGGATAAGCGATATTAAAGACCATCCCAATGCAGATAGATTAGAACTTGCCTATATTGGCGGCAAGGACGGCTGGCAGTCATGTGTAGGAATTGGAGAATTTAAAGTGGGAGGAAAAGTAGTTTATATTCCTGTAGACTCTCTTATTCCAATAGATGTTGAAAAAATTCTTTTTGGGGAAGATTCTAAAATAACCTTAGAAAGATCGCGTGTCCGTTCCATTAAGATCAGAGGGGCTATATCCCAAGGAATGATAGTATCTTTAGAAAGCCTTGGACTAAATCCTAACCTAAAAGTGGGAACTGGCGTAGCAAAAAGGTTGGGTATATTAAAATACACACCACCTCCAAAGGGAAAACCTTCCACCATGCATGTGCATGGAAGAAGACACCGCCGTCATAAGAACCCCAATTTCAGAAAATATACCAGTATTAACCATTTCAAACACTATTCAGACGCTCTCGATGGTATAGAAGTAGTAGCTGCCGAGAAAATACACGGAACAAACTTCAGGTCTGGATATGTCAAGTTCAATACTTACAATCTATGGAACAAATTTCTCAATATTATTGGAAAGCGGTCTAATAGATGGCAGTATGAATTTGCCTATGGAAGCCATAATGCCCAACTAACAGATAAATCTAAAGATAAAGGGACTTTTTACGGCCATAATGTTTATTACAAAATAGCACGGCAGTATAACTTAAAAAGCGTATTAAACCATGGTGAAGTAATCTATGCTGAGATATACGGTTACAATATACAAAAAAATTACGCCTATGGTTGCAAAAAAGGCGAGCATAAGATGGTAGTTGTAGATGTAATGGTTAATGGTAAATACCTTGATTTCTACGTCGCCGAAGAATTTTGTATGGAAAGAAAGTTGCCATTTGTTCCAGTTCTATATGCTGGTGAATACGACTATGAAACTATGAATAAGTTGGCAAATTCTGACCACTCATTTTTAGATCCAGGAACAAAGCCAATAGAGGGGATAGTTATAAAACCGCTTACTGAAACGAAAGGATATATGGGAAGAATGATATTCAAGTGGATTGGAGACAAGTATTGGCTAAATAAAGGAAATAGTGATTGGAAATAACCTTACAAGGAGAGTAAAATGTCTTCTAAACTAACAATTACTTGCAAATGTGGAATCACTTGGAAAATGACGCCTGGCAAAGGCAAAGGATCGTTCACATATAATTTCCAATGCGATGGTGCAAAAGGCTGCAAGAGATACCTATCTGTGCACATGGAAGATGATACAGTTGTTTCCATATGCAAAGGGAGCTGGTATCCAAGTGAATGGAGAAAGGAGTGTTAATAAAAGAATAATAGCCTCGTACCCAAGTGGATTAAGGGGGCTGATTGCAACCCAGTTATTCGCAGGTTCGAATCCTGCCGGGGCTTTAAATGTGTGAGGACCTTTGGGCGGAAGGTGGTTTTCATTCCCAGTGAGTACTTACTTGTGTATGTGGAAACGACTGACGGGAAGATGTAGAACATAACCCAGTAGATTATAAGGACGCTTTAATTTACAAAGTGGATACACCCGCACATTTTAATTAACAAAAAAAGGATATAGTCGTGAAAACTGTAAAATTAATAACAAGGCCTGATGATACGAGCCTAAATAAAACGCATGTTATCTGTAAAGACATTGCGCTTTCTATATGTTCGGAAATAGAGGGTGGTGCTGCCATAGGATTGACCAAGTTTTTTTACTGTAGGGAAGCTGTTATTGGGTATTTCACAAGGTTCTTTAACAAACTTTTCGATGATGAATATCTTAAAACTGAGTTGCTGTATAACACCAATGGTAGCCTAGGTAGAGAAGACTATGCTCTCTATAAGCATAAAGATATGCCAAAGAGGAAGACGAGTGTAGCAATGCATGTGAACATCGGAAAGAAGACTAAGGAGTATATAGACTCTGTAGATAAATCAGCAAGGAGAGCAATAAAGCTATTAAACCACTACGAAAGAAGGAACAAATGGCTTTTATCTAAAGTATACAAAACTGATCATGACGCAAGCAAGGTAAATGTTATCTATCTGTTCGAAGGCTCAAAATGGTGGATGACGTCAACTCATACACTTTCTTTATATCTTCTGCTGATAAGATTAGGCAGATATGAACACTTTGACAAAATAAAAAAGTCTACTCCCAACTCGGAGGTGCTGTCTTTGCTTGGTATGATTCGTGAAGGACAGAGGGACGAAGCATACGTTTCTAAAAGACAACCAAAGAAATGGAATATTCTCTTTGACAACATCAAGAAAATTTACGGAGAAGGGCCACACGAAGAAAACTTCTCTCTCCCAACCAGACTTGACGCTAAAACGGACGGCATAACTAGCCTATGCTCAAATATTGCTTGCAACAAGTCAGTTAGAAAAATATTTGCGAAACTCTGTAAGGCAGCAAACTTAAGATGAAATCTTGTTAATATAACATAGAAAGGGGAGAAACGAGTGAAGATACATATAACAGAGGAAAATGCTGAGCAGCAGGCAAGCCCAGATGCAGATGCGTACCATAATGTAACAATACCAGAGATACGATGCAAAGATGGAAATAAGCAATCCAGTTATTCGCCAGTTCGAAATGATATGTGTCCATTCTGTGGGAAATAACAATGGATTGAACATAACGGGGTATAGCTCAGTCTGGTAGAGCGGGCGGTTTGGGGCCGTCAGGCCGAAAGTTCGAGTCTTTCTACCCCGAAAGATGATTATACTTGAAAAGGAAAAGAGAGTAAGTAGAGATAAATGACTAAATAAAACTAATACCCCCGTAGCTCAGCTGAATAGAGCAACGGATTTCTAATCCGTAGATACAGGTTTGAGCCCTGTCGGGGGTACCACTATAAATATATAAAGGAAACAATAATTAATGTTAAGTACAGCAACCTCATCCTCATCTAAAATAACCTTGCCAAAAGGAGCTAAAAAAGTAATAAAGACAAAATACTTGATTTTAGAACTTGAACAGTGCCCCACCTGCACGAGAATAATGAAAAAGCGCAGTGGTAGGCATGACACACTGCTCGTAAAAGCAGAAATGGGGAAAATTCAGCAGTTCAAAATAGACACAGATTTAATACAAATGGATTGCCCATCCTGCAGTAAGAATACACGCCTCAACAGAATTAAATGGTGGGGTACTGGGTTTGATGAAGATAATTCTATCTATTTAGACAGCAAAGGAAAGAAAGAGATTAAGGTGTCAGAAATAAAAGATATCACAGACGATCTCTTAAAACACAGAGCAAATAGCATTAAAGATGATGTTAAATTTGCAGAGGCAAAGCTGAAAAACCTTCATGAACTTGAAAATTCACTTAAATCTATTTTATCCAAAGATAAGGAGTATTAGACAATGCCGAAGAAGAGAAATGTATCTGGTGAATTGAAATTTTCGGATAATAAAGGAGTCTTTGAGGTATATCTTCCAGCAGTCACTACTAAGGAAGCCATAGATAAATTGTTGGAAGAAGCCAGCTTTAGAAAAATTCCCATTAGTATGGGTATAATAAAGGAAAAAGTAGATATATGCAGAGCAGGATTTTTGCAGCAGGATAGTTTATAAACACATAAAGGAGGGTCTAAAAATGGGTAAGGTAATACCGTTTAACCGCAGGTATGTAAACAAAACTGAAACTATTGTACAGGAAGTAAAGGCAGAAATCAAACCAGAACTTTGGGATAAATCTATTAAAAAGCGCATAAAAGCTCTCAGAGAAGATGAACGTGTTGTAAACGAACCTGAGAACACCTTTGCCAAGATAACGGACGAAGTGCGTTCTGAAGCTGAGTCTATGTGTGAAGGCGGTATATTTATAGCAAAGTTTATCAGGCCTTCGGGGCCAACTCTCAATAAAGTGAGCATTTGTATTGACAGCAAATACCTGTCAAAAACATTTAAAAAAGGAGCTCCAGCTGGTGTGCTGGTAGCCTTTCAGAAAGACCGTAAGATCTTAGTTGGCTGGTCAAGCTATAACCAAAGCCACGAAATCGTGCCATTCACCAAAAAAGATGCTGTTAGGATTGCAGTTTTAAGAGCTCTAACAGATGAGGTGCTTATTACAAAATCTGGGAATGGCGAATACAAATATCTTACCAAATCTGAGGCTCACATTCCTAGAATCATTGGGAAAGAACTACTTAAGTTTGTTGACAGAGCGCGAAAGTACTATAGCAAAGAAATGGTAGAAAATTTGAGAATGTCTTTTTCATCCGTTATGGAATCTTAAATAAAAAGGAGTTGTAAATGAGTCGTTGGGAAATTATCAAAGAACCTCTGGACGATTATGATATTGTTGAAACTTTAGCAGAAAAGATCCACGGTATTGAGTTTGAAAGCGCAGCAGGAGATTCAGTTTATCCAGCTGTTGTAGAAAAAAACAGTAACAACAGTATACTAGTAACAATGTCCGATGGAACAAAGTTTGAACTTATTTGCAATAAATTATAATTATGTGGAAAGAAAAATGGAATTTTTAAAAGCAACACTAACAATAGAAAAAGAGTTTCCTACAGTGAAATGTGAAGAATGTGGAGTTGAATTCATGTTGTTTGGGATTAATCGTCTTAGGGATATTGAATATGATTTTGGTCAGGAAGAACGTTTTCATTTTTTTACGCAACAAAGTCAAAATTTATATTGTCCGTATTGTGGGAAGAGAGGAAATGGTTAATAATGTATAATTTATGGTATTAAAAAAGGCTACAATAAGCAAATTTGAAAGGAGAGCAGACGAATGAAAACCCGACAGTTAACAGAAGATTGTAGACCTATTGTAGAGGAGTGCAAAGGTTGCAATAAAGTATTTAATGTTGATGGTGTGGACTACTGCCTTGCATACCCAGATCCTGCTATCTTCTGGAGAAAAGTAGAGGAGAGTGCATTTAGAAAAAGCTGTACGCTTGCTTCACACACCAAGATAGAGGCTGTAAATGTGCGTAGAGGGAGAATTGGACAGCAAAAACAAAGGAAAAATAAATAATTGTGAAAACTGTAAAATTAACAACGATGCCTGATGGCGGCCTTCTGAATCAACCATACACTAGTGGCAAGTCCATCTCGTTCTCAACATGCTCCGAAATTAGAGACGGCGCTGCTGAAATGCTGACTGGTCTTTATTATTGCAGAGAGGAGGTTATTAATAACTTTGCAAAATTTTTCAGCAAACGCGACGGTTTAGACACTGACGGTAGTAAGACCCCACTTTACAACTATGAAGATATGCCTAAAAAAAAGACAAGTGTGGCTGTGCACATAAATATTGGCAATAAAGACGCTGCGTATATAAAATCTCTCGATAATGAGATAAAAAGATCAATAAAACTTCTAAACCATTATGAGAGAAGAAATAAGTGGTTTTTATCAGAAGTATATAAGGCAGACCATGACAGCAGAAAATCTGATCTTATCTATTTATTTAAAAGCTCAAAATGGTGGATGACGTCAACTCATACACTCTCTTTATATCTATTATTGATAAGATTAGGTGAATACGAACTCTTCGATGTAATAAAGAAATTCACTGCTAATCCAGAGGTGCTGTCTCTGTTTAATAAGGTCAGGGATCTTCATGACAATCATCCAGAAAGATGGAATGTGCTACTTGACAATCGAAAGAAAATTTATGGTGAAAGAATGCAGAAGGAGATTTTTACTTTTGCAGATGCCTTTACTGTTAAAGTAGATGGTATATGGACTTTATGCGAAAATAGGTCCTGCGACAAAATAACAAAAGAGAAGTTCGCCGAATTGTGCAAGGAGGCTGGATTAGAAATTCCAAAAGATCCAAAGCCGAGCACGCGACTCCAAGAAGTAGAGAGAGAACAAGAAGTAGAGAGAATAGGTCGGTAGCTCAGTCTGGGCAGAGCACGCGACTCCAGATCGCGGTGTCCAGGGTTCAAATCCTCGTCGGCCTGCCATAAAAGGAGAAATATAAAATGATACCAGTTTATAAAAACATACAAGAATGGAATATGTATGGACCATATCCAACAGAAGACAATATATGTTGGATCTCTAAGTTTTTATATTACTATAAAGATAAGCCACCAATTATAGATAGATATATTGATGATGAAAGAATAGTAAATATTGTGAAACAGGAAGAAAAGCGTAATTGTGGCTGTAGACCTGAGGTTAATGTATATTGTGATGTACACAATATTATAAGTGAAATTAAAAGAGTAGTGACAGAAGAACTAGGATAAGGAGAAAAAATCATGCCAAAAATGACAATTTTAGAAGTATTAAAGAAAATCAAGCACATTGACCGAAAGATTGACAAGAACAAAGAGCGCCTGGCAAAATGGTGCTCATATTTCAACATTGAAATTGGTCCTGGAGAAGAACCTCTGTATATTGCGAAAAAACTGATGCAGTCGCTCAGTGACCTTATCACAATAAGAGGCTCCTACCGCCATGCTCTGCACAAAGCCAACATTGATAACAAAGTCGAATACGCTGGCAAAGAGCTGACCATTGACGAGCTTCTCGTGCTAAGGACAAGTACCCTTCCCGCAAACATAGCGTATTTAAAGCTCCTGCGCAGAAAAGAGAAGAATTATGTGGCGCTCCGGCACCTAACAGACGAGGAAAGAAAAGATGTTAGGGTGATCACACAGTTCGATCCTCTTGCAAGGGATAAGGCGATTGATGACATCGAGAACGAAATGGCAAATCTTGATAAGCTTCTCGATGAAACAAATATTACTTTAACAACAGACGTCGAGAGATAAATGTAATTTTGCTCTGCAAAATGACGTAATTCAAGGTAAGTTTACCTTGAACAATGATTGTCTTGCATAATTAGTGATAAAGATCGGCAAAAACGCTTCTACGATGGGGCTGGACTACCAGCAAGTGAAAGGTTTAAGGCTGAGGGTTCAGGACTAGTCGGTCAGGCTACAAGGATTGATTTCACAAATCAAAATCCTTAGATAGAATAAGGGTTAGAGCGTATCCTGTCGGTGCTACTAAGGCTGCTAATTGTGCAAGACTATTTACTAAACGATTATAAAAGAAAGAATTCAATTCTATAAGAATGGAATAAACTAATGAGACAAATTATCGTTAAATATGGAAATATAGAAAAGCAGGAGCTGGCCAGTGATTATGCTCATAAAGGCTTAAAGATAGCACTTTGTGCTAAGCCAAAGGACTATAAAGTTAAAGTGCTAACTTCGTTTGAATCGTGCAGAGAGACTTTTACTTATAGACTTTGTCAGGCCTTTTCAAATCCAAAAGATTCTAATACTTTTGGCCTTAGAGGCAATTTAACAGAAGTAGATAAAAATAGATTGAGATTTCTAATATGCCTTAAAATCCCTCTCACCAACAAAACAGAGGCGTCAGTAAAAAAGTTTAAAGCAGGTATAGATGAAAATTTACAAACCAGTCTTAAGTTGCTTAACCATTATGAAAAAAGACATGGTTGGGGTATCACTAAATTATACGAAACCAATAATAGTGGGCAATTTATGGTAGGTAAAAGAGATAAAAATGACTATGTATGCGTATATATGGTCGTATCTTCTAAGAAGTGGATGACCTCACCAGCTACAGCCTCATTACATACGCTTATGCTCAGATTGGGGTCTTCCGGATTCAAAGGAGAATTTGATACACATGAAAAACTGATGGAAGAATTGCATAAGTTTGGAAAAAAGAGTGGAATAAATAGGGATAATTGGTATGTTAAAAAGACATACGAAAAGTGGGATGTCTTGCTTGGAAACTTAAACAGAATATATAGGGGAAGAACCCCTAAAAATATATACAGCGGAAAATCGCTCTCCAACGGTGGCGACGGAGGGTCTGTGGAAGGTGTTTATCAGCTGTGTATTGGTAGATCCGCAGACATCATAGCAGCTGGCAAATTTAAGAAAGTGTGCGAAGAGCACGGATTAAAACAAGATGCAGTGATGGAGAAAATGCTTAAAGAAAGAGGAGAATTGGAAAGCGAAATAGCTAGACTAGGAAGAAGGAGGGCATGACGTGGAGCTGATAAGTCCAAGCAAGATTAGGTACGGAAATTACCTCTTTCCATTAAAAGTTTCTTCACATACAAACGACATGAATCAACTGCTTGAGTTATTTTCAAAACATAAATTTTCGCCCATGGCAACATGTTCAGTGCCAGAATATTGGGCCGCGCCCATTAATTTGCATATAAGAGAGATGGTTAAAGTAGATCCCAAAATAGAAATAGGCCATATAAGAGAAAAAAATGGAAGACTAAGCATGAACGTTTATACCAGTTTAGATAAAGCCATATATGATCTTCTTTGGGCAGCAAAGAATGCAATTGATCGTACTGTGTGCAACCGTATAAATATGTGCAAAGTGGAGGATATTGATAAAAAATGGCTAGCAATTCCAACAAATATAGGTGCGACAAATGCGGGGAAAGGTCTGCTTTATTAGATTTAGATAATATGGCAATATGTTCTAAATGCTATTTAATTTGCAAACCACCTGTATTATGCCTTGACCAATATGATACTAATCCACACTTTTGGAACAGAACGCAAAATAGGCACGAATTTGTGACAAATCTAAAGGATTTTTTGGAATGTGGTTGGTTTCTGCGCAAAGTCGAAGAATTTGTCAGTAAAGTTCCAAAGTTTAGCACAAAAAGGGTACACCTTGAGTATTACGGAAAGAGCAGATGTATAAGATTTGCAGAATATTATAAAAAATTATCTTTAGAGCATCTCGGTGCTTGCAAAAAACCAGGTGCATTTTGCAAAAAACGTGCAGAGGAATAAAATATAAAAAAGGAGATTAACATGTTTAAGAACATTGGCAACAAAGTTAATAAGGTAAGTGTCAGAGGCATATTTGAGCTGGTTATTGCTATTGTGGCCATAGCTGCAATAACAATGTCAATGATGAACAGAAATGCCCTAAGAGCAGACAATATTTCCATGAGAATAGATGCAAAAAAGGTCTACCTTGCGTTCGAAGCATACAAAACGCAGTCTATTACTTTTGAGGAGCTGGAGAAAAAAGAGCAGCTCGGAATACAAGTCTATGTAAAGAGAAGCTTCAGAGCTATACCAAAATCGACAGCTAAGTTAATAGCAAAATCTACTACAGAGCTATCAAAGAAATACGGTCTGCCTGCATCTCTTATTGTAGGTATGATGAAAGTTGAATCCGATTTTAATCCATCTGCAGTCTCAACAAGCCGTGCTCGGGGGTTGATGCAAGTCAGATGGAGTATATGGAAGAATGTATTAGGTGAAAAATTGGATATGCAAGAAGAATTTGATTTACATAATATTAGGGAAGGGATAGAAGCTGGCATAGTAGTATTTAAGCACTACTTAGAAAAGAACAAAGGCAACGTGTCCAGAGCTCTATATGACTATGTTGGCAAAGACAGAGCCTATGTGACGAGAGTATACGAAACTATGGGGAGGTTTACATTATATTATGGCCAAGGAAAATTTAAAGAGTAATCACTCTTCTCCTAAGAAAAAGCAACTGGTAAAAGTTGAGGCGTACATTCGAAGTCCGTATAGAATATCGGAAAGTACACAATTCTCATTAATAACTCACCCTGACAAAGGAAGGAAACAAGTTGGGAATTTTTTGCCCTGCAGAGACCATGTAAATGACTTGCTAAGAAATTTTGTACATAAAAAAACGTCCAGCGTTTATTCTTATGGTGAAAATCCACCTGTAGATATGGACAAACTAAGGTTACTAATAGGAAGAAGTTTTAGCAACGAAGAGGATAGAGAGCAGTTTAGGAATAATATCTTCTCTGCAAAAAGACTTCTCAACTTCTACGAAAAAGTTGCTGAATGGGAACAGTCAAAAATAACTACAGTAAACCATAGTACTATGAAGTACAATGCATGGTTAGTCACTGGCCCAAAGGAATGGTTATCATATTCACAGCTGACCTCTATGATAACATTGATATTTAGAATAATTGGAAATTATGGCCCTATAGAATTTTCAAACAATAAAGATGTTGAAAGATGGTTTTATAACTTAATCGAACAGTATAAAGAGAAAGTTGAATCTGGTATCTATCGGCAAGATAATGATTTGGCACACTATTTGCCGCATTGCTGGAACAAATTTTACATGATTATGAAACATAACAAAGAAATATTTACTCAGCCTATTGAGATAGCCTATCCAGCCGATGGCGAATTCCATTCATATGGCGGGATTACACAACTGTGTAGATTTGACACGTTAAATGCAACGTTAGATGAAAATATGGGAAAGGTATGCAGAGAATACCAAGAACGAAAACGAAATGAAAAAAGGCTAAGCGAAGAAAAGCTTATTATAATAGAATCGAAAAGTTTATAGAAGAAAGAGGAGATCTACTATGGGAGGCAAGAAGTTCACCATTGGCACAGACCCTGAATTTTTTTTCCGCAGAGAAGATGGAAAATTCATCTCCACCATACCATTTGTGCACGGCACTAAGGAAGAACCAGAGCCTCTGCCAAGTGGTGGTAATGTTCAGCACGATAATGTTGCGGTAGAATTTGCTACTGAACCAGCAAAAGACGGGAAAGATCTAGTAAAAAAAGTAAGGAATGCATTTAAAGATATTATGGATAAAATTCCAGAAGGTCATAGCTTAGACATAAGCCCATCGGCAAATTTTGAGGAAGATCAGTTGGATCATCCAGAAGCAAGGAGATTCGGCTGTGATCCAGATTATGATGCATGGAAAGTGGAGCAGAATGACCCACCAGAATGCGATGACCCAAGTTTAAGAACCTGTGGGGGACATGTCCACGTTGGTAGAGCTGATGGTGATGGTAATGACTTTTTATTGGACCCATATGGGAAAATAGATGTTGTCAAAGTCATGGATATATTTCACGGTATTATATCCATTATCCTTGACAGCTCTCCTGAGGCTGTTGAGAGAAGGAAATTATATGGAAAAGCAGGATGCCACCGACCAGTCTCCATAGACAGCGGAGGATTATACAACGGGGTAGAATATAGAGTTTTAAGCAATTTCTGGTTCAAAAGCCCAGATTTAGTAATGTTAGTGCACAGCCTAACAGAGGATGTGTTAAGGTTAATGAGGGAAGGAGACTATAACAGTTTAATAGAGGATGTAGGAGAAGAGCGCATTAAAGATATAATAAATAAAGGTATTGTAGATGATGCATACAAAGTATTGGAAGACTTTGTCAATCCTTTATTAGGTGAAGATTCTACATACTATCTTAAACAGTGTATAGAGAACATTGAGAAATACGAATTCAAAAAAGAATGGGAATTGGAGATATAACATGATAATAGGAATCCCGATGAGTACAAGTAAAATACAATATTACATCAATCAAACGTATGTAGACTACGTTAGAGAGGCTGGCTTCGAACCACTTATGATAAGTCCTAAAAGTGATCCTTTTCTAATGGCTGCAACTTGCGCAGGGTTATTGCTGGCAGGCGGTGTTGATATAGACCCAACTTACTACGGTCGTAGTAATTACTCTTCGCTCTCAGTAGAACCAGAAAAAGATATGTTTGAGAGGCAGCTGCTTCATCTGTTTGTTGCAGAAGGAAAACCCGTATTTGGCATATGCAGGGGATTGCAACTGATTGCAAGGGAATTAATGTTAGCCTTTAACACTGGCAAAAGGTTAAAATTCCACCAGCATATAGAGGATCATACGCTAAACACGGATCTAGGTTTAGCCAGAAATATTGTTGCTCATGCTATAGAAGCCAAAAGAGGTGTGCTTTATGGCGATGGCAATGCCGCAAGATATACCCGTATGTTTGTCAATAGCATGCATCATCAGTGCCTTAGTTATACAAATCTAAAAAATGTAGGCGCAGAAGAAGATGAGCTAAATAACATTGCGTTTGAGATTTTAGGCAAGACAACATATGGACTTGGAGAGAAGGATAAATTTGTAGTAGTTGAAGCTTTTCGTTTAATGTGGGGCGAAAGTAGAATTTTAGCAGTACAATGGCATCCAGAAGAGCTAAAAGACTGTTCGTTATTAGAGCACTTTTTTAACCATGAAGCAAGAGTAGCTGAACAAGCTAATGAAATGGAGGTTTAATGAGCTATTCTAAACTGTTGGGTAAAGTTTGGAAGACTAAGACGACTGTATCTAATGGAAATATCGACTTTGGAGAAATTACGCTTAATCAAATAGCTAAATTTGCACGAGCTGAAAGAAAAAGGTCTAGTGACAAGGGAGGATCTGTAGTCACGCTTACTCCAGTTACAAAGTGGATAATAGGCATGGCTATTAGGAATTTCGACGAATATGCTGAACTGCTTGATGGAAAGGATATTGAGTTGGTAGAAATTGCAATCCAATGTGTGTAAGAGGTATAACCATGTCTAATTTGATAAAAATAGAATTTCCCTCTGCTATTGAAGTAGTCTCTGCAAGATTCGATAACGCGTTGGAATTAGCAGATAAAGACGCCATGGTATATGGTGGTGTAATTAGAGACATGCTTGCAGGGTTGCCGTTGGAGGGCGATTTAGACATAGTTGCTGCTTATGACAGCTACCTAATTACTCTTGAGAATTTTAGAATGTCAGGCAAATGGGTAGAAGAGGGCAATAGTTTTAAAGCAGTTATGGTAAAAGGTTTCCATAAATCTAAAACTTTCGCTGGGTATAAAAAGAACAAAAATATAAATAAAACTGCAACCTTCAAAACATTTGCTGATACAAAAGTGCAACTAATACAAGCCAGATCGCAGTACACAAAAAATCTGTTTGAAACCAATTTGGAAGTGGTAAAAGGAGTAGATATAATTTGCTGCGGCTTAATAATGGACATTAATGGCAATATCTTCGAAGTGCTAGAAAATGCACACAGCGATTGTTTAAACAGAATACTCAGATTAAATAAATCTAAACATACTTTGAACATTCAGATATTACAAGAGAGGATTGCAAAATTATCAAAGCGTGGATGGGAGTCCAAAATAAATCTTGAAAGAGTAAAAAAGATGATCCACAAAATTAAAACAGCTGAACACAAAGAGTTAAAAGAAAAAGGCGGAAAATTCAATTTTGACGCCAGCGTGTATATTGCATGTATTCCAGCATCTGGTCACTTTGGAAGCTGTGTAATAATAGACGAAAAGATCACTGGGAGGCTTGTAGGTATTTCTATCAGAAATATAGTGCACAGGGCAGCCAAAGCGGCTGGCATAGAATACAGAACTGCATCTGAAGGTTTGCCTAAATCACATGATGCGGGAGAGAGAGAATTTGTAGTATATGTTCGAACGGCTGCAGATACTAAAAGGCTAAAGCTTGTTTTAATAGATATAATTAATGAAAAACTGCTCCCTGATAAAAAGTCATTCTTTACAGCGGGGGATGAAGCAGCACGCTCTATATCAAAGATAACACTGCCACCACTACCAAAAAGAAAACTTACATCATATGAAGCAGAACGCTCTATATCGATGACACTGCCACCACTACCAGAAGAAAGAGAACTTATATCACCATTTACAGTGACGCAGCAAGCTGATTCATCATATATTTTTTCGCAGCAAGCTGAATCATCTGAAAATTCTGTAGAAGAAACATCAGCATTGGAATCTATAGAAGTTAGAAGAATGGCAGTACCTGTAGAGGAAATTAGAAGAATGGCAGTACCTGCAGAAGAAACATCAGCATGGGAAAGACAGGAGAGTAATGCCGAAGAAATTAATGAGATGCTGCCTGTAGATGAAACAGAGCTTGATCCAGCGGAAGATGCTAGACAGGCTATGAAGAAAACCTTAGAGACCCAGCCGTCTATTACTGATGTACCTTTAGCCAGATATAGACCTGGGAGAGGAAGACGAGCGCATCGTGGTCGAAGATAAAAAATTAGAACAAAAAACTAAAGGAGATTGCAAAGATGGCAAAATTCACAATAGTCAAATTAAGAACAAAAACTGGAGTTGTATATGAGCTTGGACAGGATGTAAATTTTCATATGGGTAACGATGATGTTAACCTTGCTGGCGTCCCTTTGAGCAAAATAACCTATTTAAGAACTGGCTACAACAAAGGATATCAACTTGACGGCCCTGTTTATCTGCTTACATTCGATTCCACAGATATCAGAAAGCTTATCCCTCAGTGTGAGATAGAAGCTATCGATATAAAGAAAGAGGGTGAAGCAGAAGAAACTCCGTCAGAAGCTGCGGTGGAGTTGCCAGAATAAAGGAGCGAACTATCTATGGGGAACAAAATTTTAGTGCTTAGAGGATGGGGTTATGGTAGAGCTGTCAAAGGTCTTGGAAAATTGACGTCAAATGTATCTAAGTTCATGAAAAGGCCCGAGTTATTTAAACTTGTATTGTTTACTGGCGGAGAAGATGTAGACCCAGCTTTCTATAACGAAGACAGCCCGCTAGGTATGTGCCATTTCAACACATTAAGAGATCTTTTTGAAAGGGCAATATTTAGACATGCTTTAAGACATGGAATAAAGATGGCAGGCATTTGTAGAGGAGCACAGTTTTTAGCCGTAATGTCTGGTGGAAGGCTGGTTCATCATTTAGACGGACACGTTGGCATTTATCATGACTTTGAATGCCAAAAAGACGATGTCATCAGAAGAGTGAACTCTCTGCATCATCAGATGATAGTGCCGTCGGAGGATAGCTTTATAGTAGGATGGAGCAAAGAGAGACTTTCAGAAATGTATTACGGAAATAAAGATGAAAAGGTTAAATGGAAAGGCCCAGAAGTAGAAGCCGTTCTAATGCCAAAGATTTTGTCCTGCGGTGTACAATGGCATCCAGAAATGATGTCTAAAGATTTGGAAGGGTACGAATTCTTCTACAAAATGGTTAAAGATCTTTTAGAAATGAGTGCCGAAAATCTTATAAAAGAATACACTGGAAGAAAGGAAGCACAATGCTGAAGCAGAGCGAAATGAAGAAGTTTCTTGGTAAAGAGGTTGTAGTAATAGCCGGAGACGATGCAGCATTCACAAAAATTAGCATCTATGAAAACATGGCTGATGCGAGTGAATATTTGAAAATAAAAGATTTAGAAGAATACTATGACACTAAAGCCTACCACGGAGTTTTAGCAAGAGCAAATGCTCTACCATCTGAACTAAATGGAAAAGATTGTTATATTATCGTAATTGGTAAAAGCTGCTATTCTGATAGAAATTGGCGTGGCTACATTTATTCAGTGGAAACTGACGGCAATGTTGAATTGCTCGCAAGTGAAGTAGAGGATGTAATTACTAAAGATAGCCCTTACATTTATAATATCTGCATAGACGATATATATGTACTATATGGATATCGCTTACAGCTAGGACTTTGTATAAATGATGATCTTTTCGATGAAGAAACAATAGAGACTTGTAAAACTATAGTAAAAGAAGTAGAAGCAGTTCAGGAAAAGTACGCGGAAAGTTAAGGAGAATATCTTATGGAGTTAAAAGTGGGAAAGAAGCGAGTTAACATCAGTTTATACACTGATGACTTTGATTGCAAAACATACTATGGCAGATTGCTTGGTCTGATAGACGATCAGGAATTTGCTGCCATGATTGGGGACTCAAAATTACAGAAAAAGTGTATAACAAAAGAGACCAAGCCATTATCAGATATAGCTGACAATTGGTCCGATTTGACTGGGTATAGGCTGGTAATAGCCCTTAAAAAGGTAAATGGCATAGACGTATGTAAAAAACTGCTTATAACAGATAGGCTGGGATTAGTAAGTTTTGTTCGTCAAGGAGAATCAGAAAGTTCACTGGATATTGGCATTTCAACAGCAGGAAGCAATGGTTCCTATGTTTTCTTGCAAGAAGAAGAAGAGTGCACATAGTGAGGGATAACATGTATAATAAACTTAGACTTTTGGCTAACAATTTATATTCAGCAGGCACAAAATTTATAGTAACACCAGATGTCAAAGGAAATCTATTTATGCCCTCCTCTATTGGTTTCGTAGCTTATATGGTTGAAACTGATTTTGATTATCAAAATGTAGCAAGCATAAAGGTAATTATGACAAGACGAGGAAAAGGCGGTCAAAAAAGAATAAATGTAAGCGACATATCAATCCCAATATTTAGCAATGATGATATGCTAAAACGCGAAAATTATTTGCCAGTGGAGCGCCGCACTTACGCTCATATAGAATCAATGCCTCTTTCAGAAGAAAATTTGCTCAATATTGACCAATTGGACTTTCTTGGATGGTCTTGTGCATATGCAACATATCTACAGTATTTAGCTTTTAATTTTTCTTATCCTAGAGGTGTTGGCAACAACTGGACGGATGGCCCATTAAAAGATGTACACTTATTACCGCAAAGGTTTGAGGAAAATCCAAAAAGATACCTTAGAGAATATGGAGAAAAGGATTTTAGAATAGAGTTCATCTCTAAGGCAAGAGAGCTAGAATCTGTGTTAATAAAATGTGCAACTTCGTACAAAAAGAGTGTTATAGAGGCCATTCTAAATTCGGCACACTTTCTTGAATATACGAACAAAGAATATTATAAAGTGGCAGATGAAGTGCTTATAAAAAATACAATTGATTTCTACAAAAAAAATCTTGACAAAATTAAAAGCATGATCAAAAAGCCTAAGAACAAGGAGGAAAAAGCCGAGGCAGATAGTACTCCAAGAGAACCAGAAGTCGCAAGCTATGACTTAGGGGAGTAGTTAAATATGTTCAATATAAGTACAAAAGTCGCAGTGTTAGCTAGTTCTAATACAAAAAACATTGGACCAAAATATGGAAGTATAGGATATGCAGCAGTTGACGGCAGTATGCAATATAGTCCATATCTATTAAACCCCAGCACTACTGATGGGATTATGTTAGCCAGCAGTAAGGTTATGTTCACACGTTATGGATTTGGCAAGGAAAGGCCAAAGTATGAATATAAACGAATATTAAATGTGTTCCCAATAATAGATAAATCTGTTAAAATAGAAGACATAGAACAAACAGTTTCAAAAGTTGTCAGCAAGTTTAAAAGGGAAGATTTTGGAAATAGATTCTGGCTTAATGCCAAAATGAATTTCATTGGATCAACAGAAGCCAATGTATGCATTATGGCACCAGTGTTAGCATTAGGCACCGATTTAAGAACTTGCAGCAATTTAGAATTTATAGCATGGTTTCACAGCATGCTAAATATACATGGTATGAAAAATTCAATAGCAAAAATAAATAATAAACAATATCTTGATAACCTTCCTTCTAAAGAGAGCAGACCAATAGCAATTTCTTTAAGACACTGCGTGTCGGATGGGAAATACAAGCTTAGATATCTCGACGAAATAATTGATTCGTCTAAAACAAGAGCACCTGTTGTAGAATTTTTAAAATTAATACATTCAATAACCAAAGCTGTTCCAGAAGAGTATATAAGAAAAAGAACAATGGCAAGATTTAGGAATGGAGAATATGGCTATTCTAAAGGAAAGCCAGACGGGAAAGCGCTATTTTTTAAGGCTATAGTATACGATATATTTTCTGACTATGCTTTTGAAGCAATAAGACAAATGGTTCCCAAAGGCACTATGAGCACTATTACTGCACGTGTAGGACATACGAAAAGAATTTTTGAATTAATGGCGCTTGGAGTAGCTAAAAAAAATGGAGAATGGAATCACCTACATACAGAAAGGAGGCAATAACACACCGAAGTGCGAAGTTTTCTCTTGCCCGAAATATGAGAGAAGTATAGGATGCGAAGCGCAAAATGTTAATCTCTAACGCGGAAGAGGGGTGCAAACATGCCGAAGGACTTGGTAGAAGAGGGTAAGGTTAGTGAGTTATGCAACAATATAATCCGACAGTTCCATTCACGCACTGTAGTAGAAGGCAAGAAAACAGACATCAATCATGAGCTATCTTTAAAGATAGAACACAAGTTTAAATCCATGTGGCTGACGTTTTCCAAAGGTAAACAATCGCATACAGTCACAATACCTACTCCATTCTTAAGAAATAGCGTTAATCTTATTACCCAGAATGAAGTAGAAAGAGCCGTCTGCAGTTATTATATCAAAGAGCGTGAACAAATAGTTGACTATTTGTCGGCTATTTATCTCATCGTATGCAGCGATCCAACAGGGCTTGTCCCAGATTTCCTTGTCAAAGGCACTCCGTTTATTCAAAGAGTTGTAGATTCTTTCCGATATGGCAATGCGCCTACTATCATTTACAATTTGCAACGAGCTGTAAATGAAGTGGCAAACAGGATGCCGCTACATGAGACAGATATGAACAGTTGGGCAATGAACCGCAGATTGCTGATTGTAGACCCAAAGTTCGATGAATTGAGAAATCCTGCTGAAAGGTTAAATTACCAGGTAGAGAAAAGCAGAGAAAACTTTCATAAAGGATGGACTTCAATAGGGCTATCAGACGGAGTGCTTGCTAATAAGAACTATATATTGACAACCGATATAAGAAAGTTAAGTCCTTTTGGTCTAAGATATAATAACCCAGGCAGAAATCTATACAGCACTCTTGGAATGAAAGGCGACGAGCTGCCTTTAGTAAAATCAAGGTCTATGCAAGAGCTCCTCGATAAAGGCATTGTTGATACAAAAATAGATCCAAGCACAGAAAGGATGATTGCAGCAGGTAAAGCAATTTTGAAGCTGAAATTAAAGCCTACCCTAAAGGCTTCTCCCGGTGGGATATCAAGGAAAGGTTGGAATTTATTTACTTTATTTGCTAATCTGCCGGATGTATTTGAAGACCAAATTCTAATTGATAAACGACACGCGAATAAGTTTGTTACTTATGAGAAACGTTATCAATGTTTTGGAGAGTTGCTTATAAAAAAAGGAGATTTCCTGAAGAAGGGTCGTAAACTCTCAATTGCTGCTGATGGCGAAATAAAAAGATTCGATTTAGATGCGCCCAGAGCAAAAGCAATCAAAGTGTCTAAGTCCAAAACAAATATTGGCGGCATCGAGACAGATGTTTATAACATTATTGTAGAATACCGCAGATATTTTAAAGATGGCACTAAAATTACCAATTTACACGGAAATAAAGGTGTAGTTAGGCTCATGGATTTAGGGTATGCAATAGATCCTAGAACTGGGAAGCCAAGAAAGATAGACATTATATCAGCTGCACAGTCTATAAAGAAAAGGAAGAACTTCGGCCAAATTTTAGAAGCACTAACAAATACTGTAAACGGAGATAAAGATACTGTTTGCGAAGATGACCTTTATGTCCCAATAGAAGCAATAGAAGATCAATTAGTAAAATGCGGACTACCTGCAGATGGTACTTGGATGTGCCATACATATGCTGGAGAAATTACTGGCGTCTGCGGTACAGTATTCTGGGGCGTAATAGGCCAGCCTGAAGGATCTCTGTGGGAAAATGATGCAACAACAAAGAAAAATGGTAGGGAGTTGAGAACAGCTGGTCTAAAGTTTTCTACTGTTGAGATGCGTGCATTGCAAACCAGATTTGGCAAAGATAATCCAATCCTTGACGAAATATTGTCCTATATGCAGGGTACTGAAGATTTGCACGAGAAATTTACAATACTAAAATCCAAAAGAGGTCAGTTCCCGTCAGATAAGCCAACTATAGATGTCAGAGATGTAAAGCCTGTAAATCAGAGTGCTGGCATAATAATGGAGCAAAGTGTTGTGTCTGGGACCGTAGTTGATGAGACGTTTCAGCCGGGCGGGTTCCTACTACAGCTTCCTTTGCCTTATAGGACACATCTTGAAGACAAGGAAACTTTAAACTTAGTCACTGAAGGAATGGCGCCTGGACCATATGAGCCAGGATGTGTAGTATATACTACTGATAAGGTATATATTCCACACAGCAACTTAAGGAAGTGCTGGAGGCATGACACTGGTAAATTCGGACTTAGTGAAATAGGCGCTCTGGTTAATAATATAATAATAGCATCTAACAGGCTTCTAGTTAGACCAGAAGATCAGATAAACTATACTCTTTACTACAATGCCGTGGCAACATATTTTCGCCGTATATCTGATATGATGGGCGGTAAGAGAGGTGATATAAGCACTTATGGGATGTCTGTAAGGTATCCATATTCTGCCAAAGCAAAAGCCACTTTAAGTAATTCTCTTCCTAGGAATACAATTGAAATCCATAAGGATATGGCAAAGAAGTTAAATGTGGTCAATGGAGATGTAGTTCTTGTGGAAAGATTTCCATGTCTTGGCTTTATGTCTATTAGACCTCAAAAAGTTCACATAACTGAGAGCCTATTATGTAAATATACTATCAGGGCAAGTAAGAATAGCCTGGGCTCTCTGTCCTTGGATTTTGATGGAGATGATTTATACTTGGCATCCTTTCACACACCAGAAGCAAAAGAGGCATTGAGAAAAGAATGGAAGAATCCAAATAAAGCCTGCTATGATATTATAAAGGAGCTTAATAAGAAGGCAGGAGTTCCTCATACAAAATGTATGGGTTTGCAGGATTATAACATCACGCCGTTTATCGATTTAGATGTTGAATCTCATGCAGAGCTTGTAAAACGTGCTACTGGTGTAAAAAGCCATACTGGCCCTGTTATTGCACTTGCTTATAATGTTATGAGGTTGATTGAAAATTCTGACGTTGCAGACAACCAAAGGGCTAACATTGCGATAGAGCTTTTTCTTGACAAAGTCGGCAATTCTGTATTCAAGCAGAAGCATGGAGTTCAATCTCTGCACGATATAGTCATAGATGCAATTTGTACTGCAGATGTAAACTTGTTGGTAGAGTACGGATTCAAGAGAGGCACTTCTACAGTAATATGTGATATTATTAAGGAGAAAGCGAAAGGTCTAAAGAAGCCGGTACACAATCTGAGAAGCTACCATCAGTTTATAAAGAAGAACGGAGCAAGTAATATAATCAATAGAATTGTCAGAGAGCAGAACAAGATTTATTTTGCGAGCCGCGCTCAGCTTGAAGCTTGCAAGTTGTTAGCACATATTGAGCAGCCCGCGCTTGATGTACCAAGCAGGATACTGTATTTAATACTGTCTGGCAAATATAATAGCGTAATTACTCCGCTAGAAGAACATAAACAACAGGAGTCTTTAGAGCAGTTGTTTAGCGATAATGCAAAGGAAGCATGTAAAGCGCTGCATAGGCTTGTAGATGACATTTTCAGAGTGAATCCTCCCAGCAAAGAGAAGATAATTGCAGTAGGTAAAGCAATTATGAAACAAAGGTCTAAAAGAAAGAGCACAGATAGAATGATTGCTTGTGGCAAAGCAATTATGAAGCAAAGGTCTAGAAGAAAAAGCAGAGATAAAATGATTGCTTGTGGCAAAATAATTAAAAAGAAGAGGTTCTAATGAAAAGTGTAACTATTGACGGCAGAGTAATACGTGTAGGAGATATATTAGTAAGCAATAGAAAAGCACCTGCAATAGGGCTTCCGGCTGGCAGATCTGTCAAAATAGCAATAATAAATAAAGGACAAGACAGAGGGGCGGTAATAGGCATAGCTGACGATAGATCTAACGATGGATGGCACAACTTAGATGGTCTTCTCAAATCTGGAAACGGTTTTTGGCTTGAGGAGAAAGAGCTTTTTAGATACCTCAAACTCAACAGATTGCCAGAATCAGTTAGGATTAAAGGCGATTTTTTATTTAGAAAAAAGAACCTTAAAGGAAGAAAAGGCACACTGCTTGCAGCACTGCCAAACTGCGAGGAAAGCATGATAGAATTTGAGGAGTTTGTTGAAGGATGCAGTTGCGATGGGCTTGGAAAAGCTGGCCATTGTTTAGTGGTGCCGCACAATCTTTTAGAATTTGTGGAAACTGAAAAAGCAGAGAAAGGGGGATAAACTATGATTAAGAAACTTATTGGTATTATAGTTATAATATTCATAATTAACAGCGCTGGCGTATTGCTCATTAGAGGTGGCACAACTGGCATAGCAGCAGTTCAAGAATCTACCGAAGATTTGGATGCGTCCATAAAAGAAGCTGTTGGTAATGTAGACAACGTTCCGCTGGCCCAATCAAAAGTAGATGAGCTGAGAACACTGTTCAAAAGGATCTTAGCTGAAGAAGCTGCTAGTGTAGAAGCTTTTGATAACAGCAACTCCGACTGTAAAAGCATAATGGCCATGGCTATAATCGATGCAGAATTTAAAAATATAAGAAAACTGCTTTTGATGAATTACTTGCTGTGCAAGCGTATATTACATGTCCATCCTAACGCAATCAACCATTACCTTACAATGAATTTTGCAATGCTTGAAAGGAGCATTTTTGAAATTAAACTAACAACTGGCATTATAGAGGGCCAGTTGGAATATGTGAAAGATAGAGAAGCAATAGAGTTGTGCAAAAGGATGCTGGCTTTAGAAGGCGGAATTATAGAGCATCTATTTTCGTTCTATGAGGTTTTTAGAACAGAATAAATCTTAAAAAAGGGGGCAAGTTATGTACATTATTTTAGTAGGAGTGTTGTCGTTAACATTATTAATGGTGTTTGCTTCTATAGCAGACATTAAAGCATGCGACTCTGATAGGACTTCACTATTCAGAGAACGTATAAGATATGTGCTTAAATTTGGAGTAATATTGTCAACAGTATATGTTGTATTTGTAGGTGGAGTTGGATTATCTATCTCATATAAAACATACCTTGATACAAGAACATTTTACAGCGCTACATTAGAACAATATGCTTCAGCAGTAGAAATATATGAAGATAAAGCTGTCATAGATATTGGATCTGCTGCACTGACTGATTTAAAATATCAAGGATATCAGAATAACGTATCTAAATTTATTCTAAGTTTGAGAGAGGGCATTATATACTACAATAGAACGATCATCTCCAAGAGGGTGATGAAAAAGAATCCAGTATTCAGCTGGCTAATTGTAGCGCCTGATGATGACATGAAAATTATCAAGATGAAAACGGCCTTAATAAAAGTTATCAACAAATAAAGCAATACATGGGAGGAATTATTATGACAGAGAAGAAAGAGTTTCTTGGAATTACCGAGAACAGATGCGACTTCATGGGCAGAACAGTTGAAGACCCTCAACTCTTTGATGTTGAAGGAGGCCAGGGTGCTTTGTTGAAATTGAAAACTGTAGTCCCTGAAATTGGACCAAATGGCCAATGGATTGACAAAATTCAAATCATACCGCTTTATGTAATGGACCCAACTAAAACTACAAAGGTTGTAGTACCATATGTTAAGGCTGGAAAACAGTTGAAAATCGGCGCTTCCTGTAAAATCTGGGATGATGGTACAGTTGGACTAATTGTAAGTTATATAAGGCTCGGAGACGGCCCATTCAAAAACAAAACGGATGAAGTTGCTTCTTTGCCTAGCTAAAGGGATATATTATGGAAATAGTCCCTTATAAAGGGCTTAGACTTGTCACAACTGTTGCAGATGAAGACAATGTAGTACATTTGCTGAACACTGAAGGAGGGAAGCATCTCCTTTGCAGCGTTTGTGATTCGCCTAGTTTTAATATCAGAGTACTAATAGAAGCAGAACTCAATGTTTCAGTTGGCATCTTTACCAGACAATTGTTTATACGAGATCAAAATATAGAAACTATATCAGTAATAAAGGTAATAGAGTGTGCAACTTGTGGTTCTGAAGACTTTATCAAAGAAGAAAGCGATGGAGGATAGCCGTGGGAGATAAAGTAGCATTGGGCAGAGCACCTGTCAAAGCTGGAAAAGCTATAATAGTAAAGCCTAAATCCACAGAAGACAGACTGTCTGTTTTGGAGGATATGGTGGCAACACTGCTTGATTTAAACTCAAGACTAATGAATGGCGAAAAACCTGAGGAAAGTTTAAATGCTTACAACAGTATGCCAAAAAATAGAGACGGAGTCCCTATAGGCATCAGCTTGTTGGGGCAAAGCAGGCATGGTCCAAGAATACTATCCGTTACGAAAAGTGGATATTACGTTGGACCAGATGAATATCAATCGCTGTCAGCCGCAGCAGAGGCTGTAAGTGGTATAGTCAGAAAAAGCGGATGGGTGTTCTGGAAGCTGCCTAATGGGAAGTCGCTCAAGGAAGCATATAAGGTTGGAAGATAACAATGGGGAAGAAAAAAGGAAATAAAAAGAACAAAAAACAGAAGCACTATAACAAAAAACAATTTATAGATATTTTTTGTACAAATTGTAACTTATGTCTGCATGATCCTGTGAACCCATTCTTTTGCTACGAAGAGTCATATAGGTTAAATTCGAAAGGATTTTCTACTAGCTGCTATAAAAATCTTCTTGCAGCAGGAAGCTGGCTTAGTGAAAGAGGCGACACAGCTGTAAGTATGGATGTAGGCAGATTCGAAGCTATCTTCTGTGATAGTATGTGCGAATCTTATAATTGTGAGCTTCTGTCGAGCTGTTATGAAACATTCCAAGATCAGATTAAAGGCAATGGTCCACAGGAAAAGGAGAGAAAGAATGAGAAAAAGGGAAGGAAAAATAAGAAGAAGAAAAGATATGTCTTCAAACCATACCCTACTATTTTCACCAGTGATAGCGAGGACTGGAAAAACAAAATAGAGGAAATACTAGCAGATGGAGATAATAATAGACAACAAGATAAGACTGAAGAGGGCTCCTCAAGAGCTGAATGACAGGTTAATTGATGAGTTGAGATTTCCAAATCCTAAATACAGTGAAACAATAGGTTCTGGAAGAAGTGTTTATAATATACCCCCTTTTATACACAACTTTGATATTTTGCCTGACGATAGCTTACACATTCCTAGGGGCTGTAAAAATATGGTATATGGTATGATGGATGAAATGGGATTGAAAGCAGAAATTGTTGATAATAGAACCCTATTTGAACCAATTATTGACATCAATTCATCCATAATACGATATAGACCATATCAATACGATGCGGTTAGAAAGTTGGCGGTAGTTTCCGAAGGCGTGCTTGTTGCGCCAGCAGGAAGTGGGAAAACTGTAATGGGATTAAGTTTAATTCCGCTATTTGGCCAACCTACATTGTGGCTGACACACACTAACCCATTAGCAAAACAGGTTATAGACCGAATAAATTTTTTTCTTCCATCTTTATCAGACGAAGATATAGGTTTTATAGGTAGAGGTAAATGGAAAGTTGGAAAAATATTTACAGTTGCAATGGTGCAAACTCTCATACGCAGACTGCCTCAGCTTTATAAAATAAAAAATTCATTTGGTCTTGTGATTCTTGATGAAGCGCACCATTGTCCAGCATCTACTTTTCTAAAAGTAGTAGGCTGCTTTAATCCATATTATCTATACGGGCTTACAGCTACTCCATATAGAAGGGACAAGCTGGGAAGACTCATATTTCAAACATTAGGAGATGAAGTAGCTAATATACCAATTAAGCTGTTAGAAAAGGATGATAGTATTATGATACCACAGATAAGATACAGAACATTTAACCATGCCAAGCCGGTACATGATAATGTAGTATCCAGAATCTTAAAAGACCATATTATAGCTAATGATAGAAGAAACCATCTGATTGTTGGAGATGTATTAGCAGAAGCAACAGATGGAAACATTTGCCTTGTATTGTCAGACAGAAAAGCTCACTGTGAAACGTTGCATGAATTGATTACAATAGGCTGGGAAAGGACTGGAATAGCAACAGGAGATTACAGTAGAAAATATGTCGACGAACAGATTGCAAAATTATCCAGCGGAGAAATAACAGTCCTAGTATGTACAAATCAGCTTCTTGGAGAAGGATTCGATTTTGCACCATTAAATAGGATTTTTATAGCAAGCCCTTTTAGATTTGAAGGAAAATGCGAGCAGGTAGTAGGAAGGGTACAACGACCAGCACCAGGCAAAAAGGACGCTATAGTATATGATTATGTTGATACGAATATTGGTGTCCTTCAAAACCAGTTTTACTGTCCTGGGAAAGGCAGCTGTAGATATAAAGCCTATGAGAGGCTTGGAGCACGTGTTGAGCCGTATTAAAACAGAAAGGGGGAGGTAGAGCGGAAGAAAGGAATAAAATTGTTATGCATATACCTCTAAAAATATCAGAAGTAATGAATGAATTTAGTGACAGCAAGAAAGCAGAAGAGAGGAAAATAAGGATTCCCTTCGATTTGAGAGAATTTTATGGTTATGAAATAAACGAATTTTTAAACCTGAAATCCAGCACAGGAAAAATTATAACACTGCAAGTAGCGCCTGCCTATTTGAAAGACGTTGAACAGGATTCAACGTTGGCATATGTTACTAGCAGAATTTTTGAAGCTTTAAAAATTGACGGATTAGAGATTTATGAGCAAGAGGTAGACTTAGTAGATGGAATAACTCTCGGCTGCGATCCTGAATTCTTTTTAGTAGACGATGCAGACAGAGTTATTTATGCTAGCCAATTCTTCAGAAGATGGGGAGATGTAGGCCATGACGGACCAATGGTCGAGATAAGACCACTGCCCAGCACCTCTGAAGTTATTGTAGCTGAAAACATAATGGCCTTGATAAATAAAGCAAGATATATAATGAATGGACGAACAAATATATTAAGCTTTAATAGACTAATCAATGGTGCAGATATAAAAATGTTGGGTGCCTCTGCTCATAGAGGAGAGGCTGCAGGATTTCACTTGCATTTTGGTTTGCCAAAACCGCTGTTAGGAGCACATAAATATAATAGAAAATTGTTGGCAGCTCAAATAGTAAAAGTACTTGACTTCTATGTAGGCATTCCTTCAATAATTCTAGAAGGTAGCGAAGATTGCTTTAGAAGAACTTTTGTCCAAAGCACTTATGGCAAACCAGGAAGCTTCAATCTTGATAACAGAACGTTAGAATATAGAGTCCCAGGGGGGTATTTGCTAAGACATCCAACTTTTACAATGGGACTAATGGCTTTAGGTGCAGTAGTAATAGAAGATACTGTGAGCAGAATAAAGAGATGCACCGATGACTACACAAAACTGGAAGAAATATTATCAGACGGTGATTTGAAGCTTATATATCCAAATATGCCACCTGCCAGCGATATTTACAGAGCTATAGTAACTCCTAGCACTGCTTTTGCTGAAAATAATATGCCAGTTATTATGGACGATGTGCGACAAATGATAGGATATGGAAGAAGGTCTGACCTAATAGAGAAATTTTTTAGCTGTATTGTAAACAAAGAAAAGTTTAGCAATAATATCGAACAAAACTGGAGGAATTTTTACAATGAGAAACAACAAGGACAGATGGCTGTTTTTCGCACATGATTCGAGGAGCATCATAAACTCAAGCGAGGTAAGATATTGGAAAGCAATTCTTAACAAAAATTTAAAGTTAGGAATTGAGTTTGAATTCAACTTACCTGATCAGAAAGGCACGTGCAAAGGCGACAGTAATGCGTGCCCCTGTATAAAAATGAAAACAAGCCATTGTTGGCAAGAATGTGCCAGAGGAGATAATTGTTTTGGCAAACCAGTATTTGAGTTGTGCCTTAATCAGACAGGTACTTGCGAGGCAGCAGATTGCATAAAATGCGAACACTACAAAGCAGAAGCAAGATGCTCTGGAATATTCTGTCCAAATTTTATATCAGCGTGTTTATACTGCAAAGATTTTGCAATTGATTGTAAAATGTGTGAAAACAGATATGATCCAAACAAAAATCCAGATAAAATAAGGACGAAAATAACTGATGAAATGATGCCGAGCAAATGCTACGGGACTGTAAGCAAATCTGGCGTTCATAGTATTACTACGGATGGTAGCCTGGCTGGAAAGAAAGGTATCGAAGTAATAACGGTTGGAAGAAGAGTAGATTACTGGGAGTTTTTCAAAATGTCTAAGAATATTTTAGACTCAGCAACAAGTAGAGGCGCCTATATAAATGAGAGAACAAGCATTCATATGCATCTATTAGCATCCTATTATGGCAATATGTTCCCTGGAGACCAAGAACGCCAGGATTCTGGCATACCTAATCAAGTGAATGAATTAGAAAAACCGATGCCAGAAATAATCTTAGCAAACTTTCATCAACTGTGCAGGCGCTACCAGAACGGCATAACTTGGATGACAACTGGCTTAGATAATCCAAATAGATTGACCAGATGGGAGAAGTTTAGAGTATCAGTCCTTGAAATATCTGCTATACTGAACAAAATGGCGTCAGTAAAAGACTTGGTAATGTCTAACTCTGGTGGCTCTGCTGGCGGAAAGTACGGATGGGTGAACTACGTATTTACCACATTCAACAAAGGAGGCGACGTAAAAAGACTCCATTTAGAAATGAGATCAGCAGATTGTTTGTTGTCCCCAACTGCAGTAGCTGCAACAGCTTGCTTATACCACTCAATGATGATAAAAGCTGTAGAAATAAGCAGGTATGGTATAGTAGAAATTGGAGATAGCGAATGGATGGACCAGGCAAAAAGTATAAAAAATTGTTTAATGAATAATAATCCTGAGAGCTTCGACAGTACAAGATTCAGCGATACTTCTAAACTTAGCAAATATTATGATATATTAATTGGTGAGTCTCTTGATTTAATAGGACAATTAAAGCATATTTTGATTAAGATGGGTCCAGCTTACGATATATTAGTCAAATTGGCTGAAAGACCGTGCTCCCTAAGAAGATGCGATGGAGATACATGGGAAACCATTGAAAAAGATTTAGAAGTATTGATAGATGCCGAAGACAGGCTTGCTATAGCAGTGACGGAATATATTGATTTAAGATATGTTTCAGAGTGCAAAGATGTAGATGAATGGATCGCAACAGTAGGCAAGGGTTTAAGCGAAGATTCAAGTTTAGATGCATCTGCTGACGACGTGAACATAAAGGATAAAATAGACGAGTTTATTAAAATTAAAAGAGATGACGGAGAGATCATCTGGTCGGAAAGTCTCGGAACAATGATAATGATATAAGGTATTAGAGGAGATTTAAACATATGTGCGGTATTTTTGGAATGGCTTTTCAGAAAGGCCATAGTATGACCAATTCTGAAGAAGTGAAATATATACTAGACAATCTTCTAACTGAATCAGAGATTAGAGGGAGAGATGCTTCAGGAGTAGCTTTCATATCGTTGAGAAAGGTAGTAGTAGCTAAACGTCAAATGACTGCTTCGAAGTTAATAGAAACAGATTTCTACAAAGAATCAGCCAGAAGATGTCTGCACATGTCAGACAATATTGGTCTAACCACAGGAGATGCGGCTTTTGACAGGCCTATTATTATCTTAGGACATACCAGATTCAAAACAAAAGGTACTCCGCGAAATCACCATAACAATCATCCAATAGTAAGCAATAAGGTTGTTGGAGTGCATAATGGTATAATAGACAATGATGACACTTTATTTAAGCGGTTTACGAAGAAGTTTCCGCCATCATTTATAAGAAGAGCAGAGGTTGACAGCGAAATTATCTTTAGACTTCTTGACCATTATACAAACACTATAGACCACAGTATGTCAAGGTCTATAAAAGCGGCAACAAGGATATTAGAAGGCAATTATGCCTGCGCAGCAGTAAATACCAGATCTCCGCATATGTTATGGTTGTTTAAATGCATAATGCCTATAGAAATACGCCACTATCCAATACGTGGGTTAATTATATTTGCTTCTTCTTCTAAATTTATTGAAGCTGCTGTTGATGGTGTAATTTCTGAAAAAGGTATAGATGTAGACTTAAAGAACAATTCTGGTATTGGAATAAACCTATACCAAAATAGGCAGACAATGTTTGATATACCAACAGAAGGTGCTAATATTCAGTCTCATTATAATCAAAATTGGAAGGGCTAAATGCTAGATACGAAATACATATTTAATTTAATAAGATTAGGAAGAAATATAAAATATCTGCAGGCCATAATGAACACAAGTGCTAATGGTATATATGCACCCCTTGGGTCTCCTTTAATAATCAACAAAAAAGATTTTGACAACGAAGAACTCAAAGTTATTAAGGGACTATTCCCGTTCCCTTTCAAAGCTGGGTATCAGCCTGGAAGCCGTTACTCTGTAGAAAAGGCACATCTAATTGTAAAAGACAATGAATGTTTTGTCGATAAGAGCAGGATAAAGATTATTTCAGAATTTAAAGCAGATAATTTTAGTACATTATTAAAATATGTAAAAGACAATGGTTCTATAACATTTAATATATCAGCTTCGGAATATGAAAACGGCCTCTTAGTATCAAATCAAGAAAAAAAGACCGCAGCAAGTGTGTGTGAATTTTTAGATACATTATATAATATATGTGAGGGGTATAAATACTATTCATTATTCTTTTGCCAATATTCAGAAAGTTTTGTATCAGCCGATGTCTCTGACATATATTATACTGCAAGCTTTTTGGACTTATATAACTGTGTTCCAATATTCAACCATAGAAAGGTTGATGGTATTGGTGTAATATTCAATATGAATCTAATTAATCCGACAAAAGCTACAGGTTCATTAGTCTCAAAAGCGTGTATTGCGTTAGTACTATCAAACTATAAGGACAATATTTTCATTACTGATGGCATACGGATAAACGAAATTAGACCTATCAATCCATCCGTAATTAAAATAATTAAAAACATTGTCATGGCAAATGCAAGGATAAAAGATAAATTTAAAATCAAAGTAGAGGACGAAGAAAATAACGTTAAAAATGATTTCTATGACAGTAACTTCCAGATATCCAATACGTCTGTTATATCTTCTGTCACTGGTTCTTATTACTATTATACTTAATAAAGAGGGGGATTAATTCATGTGTGGAATTGTTGGTGCTGCTGCGCTAGGTAAAGCTAGCAAAAAACAAGAAGAGATGATACTGGAGTCTATGATTTTCCTGACAACTGAACTGCTACAACTTACGCAGGCAAGAGGTTCTGACGCAACAGGCATCTCTGCTTTATTTAGCGATGGAAACTACTATGGACTAAAAATGGGGGTTCCATCCACAGAATTTATTTCAAGATTTGGAGGAACTAAAACTGACTACGAGGGTATTTTGAAGCTGTGTAGAAAGAATGAGCATCCTGTGAAGGCACTCCTCGGACACTGTAGAAAAATATCAGTTGGAACAGCAACTGATAATGCAAATAACCATCCTGTAAAAGTGGGTGATGTTGTCGGCGTTCATAACGGCACGGTTACAAACCACGATGTTATATTTGACAAATTGAAATGCAAAAGAGACGGGGATGTTGATACTGAAGCTATTATGAGGCTTCTGCACTTTTACAGTGAAAAAGGAACCCAACCATTTACTGTTGATATGCTCAAAGAGGTTTGCAGGCGTTTAGAGGGGACATATAGTGTAATAGCTTTCAATGGGAATAGTCCAAATCAGCTGGTCACATTTAGAGACAGCAAGCCTGCAGAACTGCTGCTAATCAGGCCGTTGAATATAATCTTGATAGCATCAGAAAAGGATTATCTTAAGACAGCTTTGTTTAGATACAATAAACAGGCCAAACTTTATATGCCAATATCTGAAGGAGCTAAATTTCCTCTTATAACATCCTCGGATGTAGACTTTTTGACTATGCCTGATGATACTGCAGCAATATTTAACTTAGCAGAAGGAGTTAAAAAGGATGTTGAAATTAAGGACATATTTGAAAAAGTAAAGGTTCCTCGACAGGATAGATTGTGGAGAAAGGGAACTGTAACTTACAGCCCAAGTCAACATCAACGCGGCCTTACGGCTGCAGCAAAGAAGGCTGCTGATGATAGAGCAGCTACAGCGAAGATAGCAGCGGAAGCAAAAGAAGCTAGGGAAGCTGCAGCTAGAGAAAACAAAGGTGGCAATAGCAATATAAATAGAACGTCTGCATATGTATGGGATAAGCAAAAGGAAAACTTTACGAGAGTTGAAGGAATTGAAGAGATGCGCAAACTTGGTTCAATAGAACTCGGAGTAGAGGATGATGATGTTACTACACTAAACAGCGATGACGGTCCTGTTGAAAAAGCAGATGGTATTGCTTTATCTACCGTAAGTGAAGAAGATGTAGATACTTTAGTTGGCGACCCAGCAAAAATAGAAGACGAGATTTCCTCAGAGCAGGATTCAGATGAAACGCCAGTTAGCTTATATGACGATGTGGCAGATGTCGCAATTGGTACCACGGTCGAAGTAGATGCTACAGTGGACACAGAAGCAATGGAAATTGCAGGAAAAGCTGCAGCCGATTTGCTAAAATTTGAGAATGATGAAGATCTGCTTATGGGTCTTGGCATTGCCACCAAAGCCGCTTTGGCAAAGATTCCTTTATATGCCCTTGCAAATAGAGTAGCAAAAACTGTATACCAAAGGGCATACTATAGAGGTTTCGTTAAAAAGAAAGGTTTAAGAAAGAAGACTTTAGAGCTGGTTAAAAAGAAGAACAAAGCAGAAGAGAATATTAAAGCACTCAAGACCATGACAAAGATTCTTTCTATAACTGCTGGGCGGCCGACGCTTGCCCTTAGTGAAGATTTAAAGAATGATGTCCTCAAAGCCACCGATGAAGTGATAAATAGGCAAGGCGAAACTCTTTCTGTTAAAAGCATTGAAAGTATATTTTCTGTAGGGGACTTTAGAGATAATGAAGCACTCAAACTCGTAAAAGAGGTAGCATTTGAAAAAGTGGGAGGATAATAAAAAATGTCCCGACAAAAGTTAATTCTTCTAGCTTCTGACAAAATGGATAGTAATAAAAAAGAAGATAGAAATGAAGATGGTTTGGTAAGAATGTCAGCCAAAACTAGAGAATACATGAACTTCAGCGACGACAGTGTGGAAGTATACAAAAGCGGGAACGGGAGTAGATCGCAGCTGCTGGAAATATTTCATGCTTTCGGAAGCGATTTAAAAAAACTTAAGGGGATAACAGATAGCGGTGCATTGTCTCCTGAAGACAAAATAAGAGTTGGCTTTGTTACTACGCGCACTTTAAATCAAGTAAATGGCGGCAATGTTAAACAAGCTAAAGACATTTGGATATCAGATACAATAAGTAATGTCGTAATGGGGTCTGATCCTGAATTTTTGCTGCTTAATAGAGATGATAATAGAATAATGAGAGCAAACGAGTTCTTAAGCAGGAGCGGTGAATTGGCAAGTGATGGTGCTATGGCAGAGATAAGGCCAAAACCCGCCATAACTGCAGAAGAGCATATACACAACATTCGTAAACTTTTTAAATCTCACAAAGCTGTCGATAATATTAAAGACTACAAGTGGCTGTGTGCGTGCTATCACATTGACAATGACAGAGATTATCCTGTTGGCGGACACATCCACGTTGGCAATCCAATAAAAATAGCAAAATGGAATACTGAGAACAAAAATGCTTTTTTTAGAGTTTTTAATAAAATATTAGATGAATTGCTTGCGGTTCCACTAACGAAGCTTGATGGCAGTGAGCCAGGAAAAAATCGAAGAACTAACTGCCGCATGAGCAATGATGGTGGTTATGGATATTTTGGGGAGTGGCGCAATTGCAATGGCAGACTTGAACATAGAACTCTAAGCGGTATGTGGTTATTACATCCGTCAGTTGCCAAAGCAACTTTAGGTACTGCAAAAGCGATCATCGACGAAGTTTTGAGATTAGTTGCACACAATAAATACAGTAAAGAATATATGTGTTTGTTTCCAAAAGGGAAAAACATATGGCAAAAAGGGTTTAACGGTTGGAAAGATATACAATTAGCTAAAGATATGAAATGTATATCATCTTCAGATAAAATTATCAACTTACTAAATGAATCAAATCCTAACGAAATAAATGCTGTTTATCTAAAGAAGTGGCTTTCAACTATGAAAAGTTTATCAACTTATAAAGACAACAGCAACAATATTACAGGATTATATGAAATTCTAAAGATTCCTGCAGAACAGCTGCATAAATGGGATCGGGAAATTCAAAAAAATTGGCTAATGAATAAAAAATTTATGGTAGAAGTATAGGATCATGGTCGAAATGTTTAAAAAATTAAAAAAAATCATAATGGGAGGGCTTGACAAAATGGGAAAGAATGTTTATGTTTATTACAGTGGACCGACAGATGACACCGGCAAGAAAATAGCTGAAGCTCTGAAAGCTTCTCACGGAAAGACAAAACCAGCTACTGCTGCAATCAAGCCCTCAATTGTAATAGGATGGGGCTGTAAAACAGATAAGCCTACCAACATGGGAACATCAGTAGTGCTCAACCACCCAGATAAGATCAGGCTGAACAGAAACAAGTTTGAGACATTAAAAGTTCTGGAAAAAGCTGGAGTTGCAGTAGCACCCTTTGTTAGTGCTGATGCTGCCATCGCAGAGCATGGAAAAGGCGGCTCCGCCATAAATCTACCACTTGTAGGAAGGAAAAAGTTCCATCAAGGTGGAAAAGGATTCTGGACATGTTTGACAGAAACACAGTTGAAAAAGGCTATCAACCAAGGTGCAGAATATTTTCAAAATTTTCTGGATATTAAAACAGAATACAGATTGCATGTATTCCAGGGAAAAGTAATTAATATGCAGAAGAAAGTTGAAAGAGCTAACATGAGTGAGGCTTTTATAGATCAGCATGGGGAGAGAATTACTAACGTAGCTGCGAAAAACGGCAAGAAGCTTGACAAAGATACAATGGATTATGTTCTTGGCAACTTAGGTAAAAGACAGGAACGCCCAGATGAAATTATAAAATCCAACACGAGGGGCTGGAAGTTTTCGCAGATAACCAAAGCTAAACAGGAATTGAAAGATGTTGCAATCAAGGCTGTAAAAGCAATAGGGTTGGACTTCGGAGCAGTAGATTGCTGTGAAACTGCCGATGGTGAATTTTGTGTAATAGAAGTAAACACAGGTCCAGGGCTAAAAGGCACTCCTTTTGATGCATATATAGTAGCATTTAACAGCGCAATTGCTGAGATAAACGCAACAGGTGCTAAGAAAGTTGTTCCAGCAACAGAAAAATCAATCGAAGTTAAAAGTGGGGGGTCGCTGAAAGATAAGCTTGCAACAAAAGCAAATCTTATGGCTGAAATGGTAAAAAATGCTGACGAAGATGAGGCTGCAGCATTGCAGAATATTTTTAAGAAGATGTGGAGTGAATAAATATGGCCGAATTTTACATAACATTGCCGCAGATGGAGATTGCATCTCAGGTAGCACAGTTGCTAAATATTCAAAACAGGCTGTATACATTTCATACGCAACGTTCAATAATGAATAGTATGGCTAGCTATTTTGTAGAAGTTTCTAATGGCAAAATAGTCGGCTGTACAGCATTGCTTAAGGAGTTTCCAACTTTAAGCAAAAGTTTTCACACGTCCGTATCACCAGAATATCAAAGAAGAGGTTTGGCTGTTAAATTGCTGTCTACTGCTATAGCAAACTGTAAAACATTATACATTTATGGCACAATAAGAGAAGACAATGTTCCAAGTTTAAATCTTGTAAAAAAACTCGGCTGGAAGTTCATCAGGAAGGATTGGAGTAAAGACCACTATATTATTACAATGGCTGGAAGAGCTAAATAAAGGAAAAATAATTTATGAAGTGCAAAGCTGCACCACTCGGTAAATTTGGCAGAGACTATATGAAATATGCAGGTTGTCATATGTGTAAAGATGCTGATGCATGCAGAAAAGAAGAAGAATGTAAGGAGGAGAAGAGCATGTCTGATCTGGTAAAAGATATAAAGTATGTAATAGTAGAAATGATAGAGAACAACCAGGAAAAGGCTGTAAGCGATTCTATCAGAACGGGGTTATTTCAAGGGATAAGGTCGCATAAGAGCTCCGACAAAGACAATGATGCGCTAGTAATATTGGAGTCCAAAGAAAAGGTTTTATATCTCTTGAACCTTAGGTATTATAACATCCTTTCGCTTAAAAAATCGGATGGCTCCTCCAAAATTGCTACTTATTTTAGAGCCAGCCCGGACGATCAATCCAAAGCTTTTAACATGATTACTGATATAATGACTGGAATGCATGCTGCTGAGAGAACGGACAAAAATGATTGCACTCTTATAAATCTGGAAACATATTCAGATTTGCCAGACGATTTTACCAGCATTAAGACTGACATTAAGGCTGGCGGCGGTTCAACTATCAGCAGATCTTCTGTATACACACCCAAAACAATTTCTCCAATTAAAAAGACGGTCAAGCCAGTTATTACAAAGAATGAGATAAAACCGCAATTCTTTAAAAGAGGGTCCAAAAAGCTATCAGAAGCTGATTTGAAAGAGATGGAGAAGAAAATAGAGGAAATAGCCAGTGGAAAACTCAAAGTTGAACTGCCAGTGGTAGACAACGACGGAGAAGTGGGCGTGGGCGTGGATGAGGATGATTACTATGATGCCCAATATATGTACTGTGCTGGATAAAGGAAGAGGTATATATGAATCTAATAGGTCATAATACAACAAAAAAACAATTAGATATTGCTGCAAAAGCTGCAGCAAAACGCAATACTGCAGCGCCACACACGCTGTTTGCAGGTGTATCTGGATGTGGAAAGACAAGTATGGCAAGGTATCTTGCAAGCAGAAGCAAGTCTCACTTCTTACAGGTGCCAGCAACAGATCTAAAAGATTACAAAAGTGTCTTAGATGTGTTTGAAAGCTTTGACACTACTGGTTATAGTTACATGGGTGACAGGATAGGTAAAGTGGAGCCAACTATCCTATTTGTAGATGAAATTCATAGACTACCTGTGGCAGGCCAAGAGCCACTTGGTATGTGTATGGAAGAATATCAATTAGCTTCAGGCAAAGATGGGTTTTCGTTTTGGGTTCCATACTTCACTTTAGTAGGAGCAACAACAGATGATGGGGGTCTATCGAAACCATTCAGAGAAAGATTCAAAATGCGCTTTGTATTTGACACCTATGCAAAAGATGAGATAATTCAGATCATTGGCTTGCATGCTGAGCGAATTAGTGTAGAAATTACGCCCAAAGCAGCAAAAATGATAGCTGAGAGAGGAAGAGGTATACCGAGACTAGTTGTAGGATACTTGGAAAGAGCAAGGGATTTATGTCTTAGCTATGATGGGGCAGCTATAACTTCCAAAATGATGGAAGAGACTTTTAATGAGATGGGAATTGATGAAGCTGGATTCACTAAAGTAGAGCTCAGAATACTCAAGGTACTACATGATTCCAAGATTCCAATAGGGCTTGAAAATTTGTCAGTAATCACAGGAGAATCAGCAAAGACTCTAGCTGCTTCAGCAGAACCATTTCTAATAAGAAAGGGTTTTATTTTAAGGAGTGGTAAAGGAAGGATAATAACAAAGGAAGGCAAGGATTACCTTGCTGAAAAAGGCTATACAGGAAAGAAGTTGAAAATGGAAATACCTGTAGATTATATAAGAAAATAGTCCTTGTGGGAAGGCCACAAAATGAAAAAAGATAAATTCAGATACGATATTATAAAAGAAAGCCAGATAGAAGCATATGAGGAATTCCCTAAACACTTTTTAGCTGACACATTAGAGGAAGCAGAAGGGCTGTATAAAGAATACCATAAACTTCTTAATATAATATCATATAACTATTCTTCAGCATCTAAAATTGATAAAGGAGATCTATTTGGCGAAGCGTTGGTAGGACTTGCAAGGGCCAAAAGAGATTATGAAGAGGATAGAGGTGCTAAGTTTAAAACTTTTGCGCTTTACAAAATTAAAACAGCTCTTAACGAATATGTGAGGAAAAACTCAATGTCAATAACAGTCCCAGCTTATATAAGAAATGCAAACAGGCATTTAGAAGCGTTAAAGAGTATATTTAACTTTTGCAATATAGACGAAAACATTTTGCACGAATCTTTTGAAGGAGACAAATTTAAATTCTTCTATAGTATAGTAAACGAAGGAGGATTTGGAAAGCTGGGGGAGAAGGCAAAGAATCTGTTTGGAAATATTACAAAAGCAGCAAGTAGAGCGAACATATCTGCAAAGGAGTTGGTTAAAAGAGCAGAGTTCGTTCCTACTGATGTTGAGTATGATGACTATTTAAACTCATCGGATATAATAAAAACTGAAGAGGATCGGTTACTTATGGCCTTGTTTGTAGAAAATATAAAGCCATACATGACTGCTACACAGCTTACCATAGCTGAATATATAATGGATGGAGAAAAAACTTATAAAGAAATAGGAAAGGAGTTTGGACATTCAGATGCGTGGGTGAGACAGGAACTTGACAAATTGAGAAATACCCTAAAAAAGAGAGGAGTAGAATTGTAAATGAATAATACCATAAATTTTAGACACGGTGAACCAATTGAATTTTGGGATAGCCGCGCAAAAAAATGGATACCAGCTACATTTTATTGCATACACAGCTTTCCCAATATATTTTTAATAAAAACCAACAGACTGACAGTGGCCGCGAATTGGTTAACTAGAAAAGTCTGATAGAAAGGAAATAGGATGAATGAATACCATAGAAGCGCTACAAAAGCTTGACAAAGATACTAAAGCTGAGGTATATGTGGTTGGAGGTTTTGTAAGAGATTTCTTATTAAAGAAATTTAATAATGATATAGACACGGTGGTAAGAAATTTATCCGTCAAAGGTGTTCAGAATTTTCTGAAAAGTTGGGGTAAAACTAAATTTATAAGGTTATCAAAGGCAGAAGATAATTTTGACATAAATTTACTATTATTCAGAGCATATAATGACACAATGACAGCGCAGATAAAACTGCCTACACGTGGTAAAACTCAGATACAAGACTCCAATAACACATTGCAGCAAGATTGTATGCATAGGGATTTTAAAATTAATGCAATGTATATGCCTATAAATGCAAAGAAGAAAGAAGAGATTATAGATTTAGTAGGTGGACTTAAAGACTTCAACTGCAAAAGAATTTCTGCAGTAGGAGATGCTGAAGAAAGAATCAAAGAACATCCTGAAAGAGTGATAAGAGCTATATCTCTTGCTGCAAGAACAAATTTTAAACTCGATGAAGATTTGTTATTTGCTATAAAACACTATGTAAGCAAAAACAGGTTAAACAAAGTTCATCCTGATAACATCAGAAAAGGATTAAATTACATTCTTCTATGCGATAAACCGTCGAAATATTTTAAATTAATGCAGACATTGGGTATTCTGAAAGCAATAATACCAGAACTTGACGCCTGCGTTGGCGTAGAACAAGAAAGAAAGTATCACAAATGGGATGTATTCTGCCATTGTATTTACACATGTGATAATTTGGAGAAAGATCTGAACCTTAGACTAGCAGGAGTATTACACGATGTAGGAAAGTTAAGCACCAAAGAGACGGGCAAAAAGAAGGGTATTACATTCCACAAACATGAAATAGCAAGTGTAAAAATTGCCAGAGCCTTTCTTACCAAATTAAAATACAGCAATGCTACAAAATATGAAGTATTGAAGTTAATTAGGCTGCATATGTATCATTACACAAGGGATTTTTCAGATGGGGCCATAAGAAGGTTTATAAAGAAATCAGGCATTACAGAGAAGGACGTTGAGAACTTAAAAGAATTTTCACTGTTCAAACTAAGAGCGGCAGAAAGATTAGGAAATGGTTTTAAGAAGCAGGCTGTAACCCCCAAGCAGAAAGATTTCGAAGCAAGAATAATTAAAGTCTTTAATGAAAGCACTGCTTTGCAAATAGCGGATTTAGATATAGATGGCAAGGACGTCATGAAAGTGTTCGGGTTAGAACAATCGGAAAAAGTTGGTACAATACTAGAATTTCTGTTAGAAAAGGTATTGGACGACAAAGATCTAAACAATAGAATAGATCTTATAAGATTGACAGCTATCTATTTACGGGACAACCTATAATAAATATAAGAAAGGAGAATTAATTTAATTCTTATCACAGAATATATTATTTTGAGGAGAGGAGTGATTCTTTCATTAGGATCACTAGGGCGGGTGCAGTGTGCGTATGGTAATATATTCGCAGCAGAGTATGATGTAGTGGAGCGGCTTTCAACTGCGTTAGCTAAGCGAGGATAGAAATCTCATTTGATTTCTATGTCGATCTTAGTTATCAACTGGTACATCCCACTCAAGAGCGTGATAAGATTAACATATATGGGGCAATGGCTATATATGGATTATTTAGTAATGACACTGATTAGGATTTCTTTATTGAAATGTTGAAAGGGCATTGCGAAAATCAAAGGCTTACCGGTCAGACGAATATGATAATTTATATATGTGTTGCAATCTACACAATGTAGGATTCGGTTCTATCGTATAGGGTAGGATTAATACACCTTCTTTAATGTATGGGGCACATACACTTGCACAGCGAAAGCACCGTACTTAGTATCATATTTAACAATTGTATAGTGGTACGCAGGCGATAAAAAAGCTCATGCGTTTTTTAAATTCACAAAGCTTTTGTTACTTTTTACTACTTACGTTCCAACAATGCTCTAAGCAACGTATAGTGTATTACTCATATGGGCTTTTAATCAGATTTGGCCCATGTAAAAAAGTGATTAAATCTGACTGCAGCGCAGATGTTTCTATACTTCTTTCTATCTGCCACGAAAAGCTGCGGCCACCGTTGAGAAAGAGAGTAGAATTAATTAAAGAAGAGAAATGGGAGTTCGAATCTCCTATAAAACTCAATCCTGCGGAGTGGCAATAGCCATTATCCCAGGGCAGGTATTTCAAGCGGATGTGAAAAGCAAGCAACCCCTTGCTGAGCTACGTTCTATGTGGTTCTCGGGAGTTCGAATCTCCCCCTGCCTCAAAATGAATTAGGAGGAAAAATGCACTTGTTTAGAAATTTCTGTAAAATGGATTGCGAAGCTAAAAAAGTATTTGAGAATTCAAAATACCATGAGTATAGAGTACCTACAGCTATAATCTGTCTGGGGTGTACTCATTATACTAGGAAAGATAATTTCATGCAAAGAGTGCCGTATGAAGAGATAAAATCAGTACCTCGGTGGGAAAGATTTAAGAATTGGGCAAAGAATGGATTTAGTTAAATATTTTGTTATTTTTATTTTGTTATTTTTATTTTGTTATACGTTTCTTCTTAAGTTAGCAATTAATTATGTAGAGACCGTTTAATAGTCGCATACGTCTTAGTACCGAAACCTTCGATGGGAGTAAGGAAACGCCAACATGCCACTTAAGAAACGCTGTTCTTCTGACGAATTGTTAACGAAGGAACATAGGTCGAGTGGGAAGGGGCGGGCATCTGCACAGCCTGGACAGGCTGAGTAAGCCTGAGAAGTGCTGTGCACAAAATATTCAACAATAGGCGCATCCTGTTGAACAGCCTAACAAACAAATATAGCTTGTTAAGCACAACCCTATTCCGTGTGGGTTCGCCTCCTTTATGAACAGCTGACTGTTGGTGTTGTCGGGGCATCAACGGTCAGCACAAAGAAAGGAAAGGAAATGATAAAAATGGAATATAGTGATTCAATTAGTGTTGTAGAGGAAGATGGCATCTGCAAAGTAGTTATAACTACAGTTGTAAAAGGGGGTGCTGGTGGACCTCTATATCTTAAGAAGAGATTCGACTTAGCAGACTTGCTACTAAAAATAATAGAAAAAGAACCTGAATTTTTTCGCAAGAAAGTTTGGAAGCCTCTTGCAGATAAATATTCGTATCCATTATAAGGAGGAATAAAATGATCATGCAATATGTAACGTCAACAGCAACAGTTGGTCTAGGTTATGCTATAATAGGTGCACTGCTCTGGGGACTTATAAAAATTGAGGGTGAAGGCACGTCTTTTAAATTTTTAAAAACGGTAGCATTTTGGTTTCCACGCTGTATATCTAGCTGGCCCTCTTCAGAGTGGATGTGTAAATAGGAAGGAGATAAAATGATGGAAAACATACTATTGGGAGCACTAATTTATATTATACTTGGTGCAATCCTCTGGACTGTTATAGAAACTGACAATAAGATTGAGAGGAGTATTAGCGGTCGAAATAGGCAGGCACCTTTTAAGTTTTTAAAAACGACAGTGTTTTGGGGGCCGCGTTTGGTATCTAACTGGCCTTCTTCAGAATGGCTATGCAAATAAACATATATAGAGGAATTCACGGTCGAAAATGAAACTCACCTATCGGGAAGGTTGCCCCGCCATTATATGGGGTCGGATCTCAGGCCGTATTCGTTAAAGAATTCCTCTCTTTTTCATTTAAGGAACTTTTATGGACGCAGATGCTGAAAATATAGAAGCAGCAGAAGAAGCATATTACGATGATTGTCTAAACGACTTCGACGATGATTCTGATGATGAAGAAAATGGCCATACAGAGGACCATTTCGGATGGGAATCATTGGGGATAGGTTTGGGGTTAGGTGAGGAAATAGCTATCGCTGAGCAGCCTCTCAGGACGTCAGAACCACAAAATAACAAGCTTCCTCTAAGTGCAAGGCACAAAATAGAGGAAAACAAATCTACTCCAGAAGATTTAACGAAACCATCAAATTGGTTAACGAAATTAGGAAATTTAAAGTATCATCTTAATCGTAATCTAACTGGTAAGGAAAAGGAAGCTTTAAAGATTGCTTCAGATGTATCAGACATATTAAAATCTGAGCGTGAATTTAGCAGGATTGACGCGGAACGCTCAGAAGAAGAACAGAAAGTTATAAATCATAGAAAGGAGCTTTCAAATTTAAAGATAAAAAATGCAGGAAATAAAATATTAAAACATAGGAAATTACATGGTTAATATCAGAATCATAGGAAAGAAAGGATCAAAAGCCTGCAAAGCTATTGTTAAAGAAGCAGGCATCCGCAGATATTTCGGTAGAAAAAGCCAAGCAGATATCCTGATAAACTACGGTTTAGCTGGAGAAAAGCTAGGACAATTCTACAGAAAGTTCCCATCAGCAAGAAGCATACCTACCATCAACAGTGTTATAGGCCATTCTAAACTTAGAGTGATAAACATGGCCAAGCAAAAAGACATCCTCGTACCAGACAGTAAACTTGCCTTATCAGAATCAGACAATAAAGAAGAATGGATTGAGAAAAGGTTTTCCTCAGAAGGAGGGAAAGGTATTTGTTTTGCAAGGGGAAAATCTGCACTATCTGGTAAATACTATCAGAAATTTTTAGGTAACAGGTTATATGAGCTCAGAATTCATACATTTAAATGGATAGATACGAAAGACTATCGAGTCCAGAAGAGAGTAGGAGATAAGGATGAGGTTGCCTGGAATTTTAAGAACGGCGGTAGATTTATAACAGTAAACAATCCAAATTCGTATAGAGTTTTTACTGAGGCAAAGGAGATATCTAATACCATATCAGATATGTTAAATATGTCCTTTGGTGCAGTAGATTTCCTCGTTGACAATGAGTATAAACTCTATTTTATAGAGATCAATTCTGCGCCAGGATTTTCAGGACTTAGCGATGGCATCTATATTGATGCATTTAAAGTACTGAAGGACTTGCCAAAGAAAGAAATGATGGAGTATGTTTAGGAGGAAGAATGGACACTTTTGATAAAGACGATTCAACTATTGAAATAGAAGCTGCAAAGAAAGATTTCCCAGATGTAGCAGATGTAATTGAAGACTTCGAAATGTACGGAAAATTCAAAGTATGGCTTGATCCAGACAACGAGCTTGTTAATCTCACAGATATGTGGAGAGCGCTTGGTAGAGAAAAAAATAGAAGGCCTACTAACTGGCTCCGACATGAGGGTACTAAAGAATTTATAGCAAAATTAGATAGTTCTTTTGAGGTGTCTGAAAAACACCTCAAAGAATGTGTTCAAATTAGAAGAGGTACGAAAAAAGGTGGAACACGTGGTTCCGGTGGCACCTATGTTCATTGGCAAATTGCCATGGAGTACGCCCGCTATCTTGATAAGAAGTTTGCGGAATGGGCTAATAGAGTTTTAAGAGAACGTTTTGAAGAAATCAAGCGTCCTGATGTTGGTAAGAAGAAAGCTGACAGACGGTATGTTATAACAAAAGTCTTGAAACAGTGTGAAAAAGGTGAGATTACCCACGAGGAAATGGTCGAGAAAATAATAGGACGTATCGATGGTATGGATACTTCTAACGCTTTTAAAGAAGCGCTTCTTTCTCGGGTTAAAGGGAAATGGCCTCTTATATTAATGCGTAGTAAAATAGAGAAAGCACTCACTGGCAAAACAGTAATGGATCAGAAAGAAGAGATGGGATTAAGAAAGAATGATAATTATAGAAACTATCTGTCTTCTGCTGAACTCTCTGACCGAGCAACCTTAGAAAAAATCTCAACAATTGTAGTAGAAGAATCTGACGAAGATATAGATCAGGAACGACTAGGTGTTGCCCTTGACAGAATACAAATTCCTATTGCTGGTATTCTTAAAAGAGACCGCAAATTTATTGATCAAGTATCTGATCTTGGCGGCGTTATGATTAGGGATAAAGAACATGAATGGAAACACCCATCTGCCAGACCACGAAGCAAGTTTGACTGGTAAAACAAATTAATTTAAAGAAGGAGTATAATGGACTCGACAGATAAAAAAGCTTATGATAAAGCATCTGAAGAAATTTGGTCTAATTTAGTTTTCGAAATGACAATAGGTGATGTTATGTTGGAAACATGGAAGGCTGCAAAAGAATATTATGAAAAGGAATATAGCATTCCAAAAGCAGAAGGGAAGTTATGATGCCATTATACGATTTTGAGTGCAAAAATTGCGGCCACAAAGAAGAAATTCTTATGAAATTGGATGGAAAAGATCCAAACTGCACTAAATGCAGCAAAAAAATGGATAAGATTATAACATCTGTTCCATTTATTTTGAAAGGATCTGGTTGGGCATCTGATTCGTATGGTCTAAAGGATAAAGGGAAGAAAAATGAAAATAAAAATGGAAGACCTTCCTGATGGCTTAATACCTGAAAGTTCTGTATTAGCTGGATTCAGGGGCAGTATCGCACATAATACCTACATATCGCCAACTGATCCAAATGGTATTGACGACATTGATTTGATGGCAGTTTATATGGCTCCTGTAGAATATTATATTGGATTGGGAAGGGGCAGACGTTATAGAAAAGGTAGCCATGTGATTGATGGCAAGTTTGACTGTGCAAGGTATGAATTAAAGCATTTTATTAATCTTGCGTTAAAATCCAATCCAAGCATTTTATCGCTACTATGGATAAAAGAGGAGCATTATCTGAAAGTATCTGATGATATGAGAGTTTTATTAGACAACAAAGATTTATTCTCATCTAAGCAGGCTTATACAACGTTTACAGGATACGCTACAAGCCAGCTTAAAAAGATGGAAAAATTTAATTACGAAGGATACATGGGAGTAAAAAGAAAATCCCTCGTAGATAGATACGGTTATGACTGCAAGAATGCAAGCCATTTGATACGTCTTCTAAAAATGGGGGCAGAGTTTTTAGATTCTGGTAAGCTTAAAATTTATAGAACAATAGACGCAAGAATGCTAACACAGATAAAAGCAGGCATGTGGACATTGGATGATGTAAAACAGAGAGCCGCTGAAGAGTTAGATAATGTTAAATCAGCGTTTGCACATTCAAAATTACCTGACTACCCGAATCGAGAGAAGGTTGAAGAACTTCTGATGAAAATTATTGGCAACTATGTATACAAGGAGTATTATGGCAAAGAAAAGAAAAATACATAAAGTTGAATTGAAATCTATCGTGGTCGAGTGCAGTAAATTAGCTGAAAAAATTCCTCACAGCTTTGGCAGAATGACACTAAGAGCAGATGAATTATTTTTTGAGAGCCAGGAGGCCAGCTGTTATTTATGTGGAAGTCATGGCGCCGTGTCAGTAGAATTTAAATGCCTGTGCGGAAAAAGACACAACTTAAAGCTTGAGGAATGGTAAAATGGAAAATAAAAACGAACTGAAAGATGAACTGTTGGAAGCTTTAGACTTAGAAGACCATGAGTATATAGTTGATTTGCCAAACCCATATAACATTGATGGTGCGTGGACAGCTATAGATAACTTTCCAACACGGGAAGAAGCCGTAGAATTTATACGCAATCACTTCGGAGGAGACGACGAAGGTAGAATTAGTTTGATTAGTACTTCAAAAATAGAATAGATGACGTTTGCGGTATCGTCAACTTAACAAAAATAAACCGCTGTTATTTTGCTGAGGCATTTGAAGGTCATATGACTGGGCATGCGATAAGCAAAATAATGTAAGAATGAATTTATCAGAGCGGGCAGAGCCAGCGATGACGATAAATTTATTCAGACTTAAACTGTCTGCTGGTTGGAAAAGGTAGTTAGTTTATTTTATTGACTTGCACTTTACGTGTGGGTCGAGGTCGAGTGGGAAGGGGCGGGTACCGCTGCATAATGTGCAGAAGCCTGTGGACGCTAAGCATCTATCAGCAGCACATGTGCAGCACAAGGTTGGCAATTACAACATTAATATAAGTTGGTAAATTGAAAGGAGAAAATAGTATGGGTGATATGCTGATAGTAGTAGACATGTTAAACGATTTTGTACATAAAGACGGGGCGTTGTTTTTCCAGGCAGGAGCGGATATTATTCCTGCCGTACAGAGAAGGATTGAAGTCCATAAAAGAAACAATAGCGTAATCATAGCCCTCAGAGACTGGCATGACGAAGATGACAAAGAATTTAAAAGGTTTCCAAAACATGCCGTTAAACGTACCTGGGGAGCAAGAACCGCTATTGTTGTAGGAGTCTATGAATTTCTCATTATTCCAAAGACACGGTATAGTGGTTTTTATGGCACATCCTTAGATACTCATCTCAACTTTTGCAAGCCAGACAAGGTTGAAGTGGTTGGTGTTTGTACTTCCATTTGCGTAATGGATACAGTAGGTGGTCTTGCTAATCGCGACTATAAAGTTGTAGTGCCTGTGAAATGCGTTGCAGACTTTGATAACGATGCTCATAAAGCTGCGCTTGTCAGAATGGAAGCTCTTTACGGTGCGGAAATTAAGGAATAGTTATGCCTACAATAAATAGCTTATTGGATACAGACCAATACATTTTTACCATGGCCCAAGCTGCTTTACATCAGGCGCCTGGTGCAATGGCAAAGTTCAAATTTAAATGCCGCAATGGGACTGCGGTACCGAGGAATAATCCATCTCTGTTTATTGATACATTAAATTATGAAATAGACCATCTATGCTCTCTAACTTTCAAAGAACATGAATTGGCCTATTTATCAAACATCAGATACTTTGAGAAGGATTTTATAGATATTCTGCGGCTTTTAAAATTGAATAGATCACACATTAATGCCTATATAGATCAGGATGGCAATCTTCAGATTGAAATAGAGGGCCCTGTTTTCCTCGTAATTTGGTTTGAAGTTCCTATACTTGCTATAGTAAGCCACCTTAATAGTATGTTAGATACTGAATTTGAGTTCAGCAACTTGCAGATTGGGAGGGAAAGATTAGCCAAAAAAATAGGTTATTTAAGCAACGCACTACATAGAGATTCACCTTTCCATTTTGCCGATTTTGGTACTCGAAGAAGGCACAGTTTTGAGTGGCATGAAGAAGTAATAGCGACGTTAATAAGGGATGCTAATCTGTGGTTTATTGGAACGTCAAATGTGTATTTTGCTATGAAATATGGTATAGCACCAATAGGTACCATGGCACATTTATGGCTTCAGTTATTTCAAAGGATGGGCTATCAGCTTGCCAACAGCCAGAAAGCGGCCCTTGATGCTTGGGTAAAAGAATATCAGGGAGATTTAGGTATAGCCTTGTCAGACATAGGTGGCTTTGATTGGTTCCTGAAAGACTTTAATTTGTTCTATGCTAAACTATTTGACGGATGCAGGCATGACTCTGGTGATCCATTTCTGTGGGCAGAGAAATTAATAGCCCATTATAATAAGCTAAAAATAGATCCAGCTACCAAGACAGCTGTGTTTAGTGATGGACTTACGTTTCCTATTGCAGTACAGTTGTATAACAAATTTCATACCCAAATAGGTACTTCATTTGGTATTGGCACCTATCTTACCAACGATGTGGGCAAAGAGGCATTGCAGATCGTCATTAAGATGGTGGAGTGCAATGGCGGGCCAGTATCCAAGAGGAGTGACAGTAAAGGTAAGGGGATGTGTGAAGATCCAGAATTCGATTCTTACTTTGCAAAAGTAATCAGAGAGGAAATTAAAAATGGGAGATAAAGTATATTGTGAGGATTGTATATCATCACGTTGTACATCCACAGTATGTGATATGGCAGTACATTCTTCAACAAATTTTATGTGCGTACATAAAAATAATGTCATCTATAAGGATAGTTGGATGCGAAAACTTCCAAGAGAGATAACTTACAAACATTCTCCTGGATTCAGAAACTCCAACAATGACTGCCGGGATTTTAAGATGAGGACAATTCATGAATCTATGTAATGATTATGCTAAGATGTCTGAAAACATTGTGCAAGAGGCAGTTAAATACCTTAGACTATATCCAAACATCGAAGCGCTTATACTAGGCATCTCTGGTGGTATTGACAGTGCAGTTACAGCTGCTCTTGCAAAAGAGGTTTGCAATAGAATGCCTGATTGTAGATTAATCGGTGTTAGCATCCCAATCATATCGAATAAAAGATCAGAAAGAAAAATTGCTAAGCAAGTTGGCAAGGCTTTCTGCGACGAATTTAAAGAAGTGAAATATATCAGCAAATTGTTTCGTATATTCAGACTTAAAGCTGGTAAGATTGCTAGAATAATGGCTTTTCAAAAGGTCGATGATGATTCTATTGAAGAAAAGATAAAATTAGGAAACATCAAGGCAAGGCTGCGAATGATCTACCTTTATGACAAGGCCTACAAGAATAAAGGTCTAGTGCTATCAACTGACAACCTATCAGAATATAATTTAGGATTTTGGACGTTGCATGGTGACGTTGGGGATCTTGGACTTATTCAGGAGCTGTGGAAGACAGAGGTGTACGGTATAGCACATTATCTACGTGATATGTACAAGAATCACACAAGAAACAAGAAGGCATCTAAAGCCCTGACGCTTGCTATAGATGCAACTCCTACAGATGGTCTTGGAATAACAGACAGTGATTTTGACCAGATTGGAGTGGATAGTTATGAAGAAGTTGATGACCTTCTAATAAAATACATAATTACTGAAGACAAAAAGTTAGAAAAACATCCAGTCATAAAAAGACATTTAAAATATGCCTTTAAACGCAAAAATCCTTATGGCATAGCAAGAGAATTAATTATTCCAAAATCATTAGAGGATTTGGTTTGAAGAGGCAGAGAAAGGATAAATAATGAATTATTGCATACGATGTAGTAGAGTTTTAGTTGATAAAATTAATTTCAAAGATGCAAGGTCAGCACAGATGGATTCAGGACACGAGATATATTTCTGTGACCGTTGCAGTAAGCTGATAGATGATGGGTTTTTTCAAAGCCTGTCCAATACTGATTTGTTGACGTAACCGAGATAGTAAGGAGTGATTCATGAGTATATTTGGAAAGATTCTTAAGGCTACAATAAAAGCAGCAACGCTTCCTGTTGACATAGCGAAAGATGTTGTTACCCTCGGTGGGGTACTTACAGATGAAAAGGAATCGTACACTAAGCAAGGAGTGGACGATATTATTGGGGCTTTAGAAGAACTCGGAGACGAAATAGACGACTTATAGGGAGGTGTTTTATGGGTAGTTTCAATGCTGCATGTTCAGTATCAAATATAAGCATATGCGCTGGAGATCCAGTAGCATTCATTCCACTTGAAGTAGTAAAATATCCGTATAAAATTGGTGATGGTAACCATATGCTCATATATAGCAACTGCTTCTATGCTCCTGTTACAATGCCTATATTTGGCACATATGATGACTACGGTGGAGTTGAAAATCTCGTAAGGGACAAGAATCTTGAGATTATAGAGAAGTTCTTCGAGCATACCATAAAATACATAAGGGACGCAACTGAGATAGGGAAGCCAATCTCATCTGGTATGTTTATCCACAAGGAAATCTTCGACTGCATGGTTAGGGATATGCAGATTGATGAGTGGGGGGAATATAGCTATGCTCGTTATGGAATGTCAAACAGACCAAAGATCATTAGTAAATATTTTGAATACAAAGAAGAGATCAAGAAAGCACAGAAAAGAATGGCTGAGTATATAAAACTGCGGGAAGAGATGAGTAAAATTCGAACTCCATTTTCAAGATTTGGGGCAATGGATAAAACTATATTTTCTGGGACCTATATTGGCGGATTAGTTAAGAGAAAGTATTCTGGGCTAAGAGGCAATCAGAGAGAAAGGATAACCCAACCACCATTCTTACATCAAAATGCAAAGCCAGATTTAAAAATACTGAAAGAATTTGAGGCAAATAAGGGTTACTTCTCGAAGTTGGAAAACAATATGTTCGATGTCCATAATGTATTCAAATTTAAAGGCTGGGAATACAAAACGTTCAATGCAATATATCAGCCAGCTATAATTAAACATGATCCAACTAAAGATGATGGCGGATTTCTCACAGCTCTTATAGATTTTGTTTCATTCGAAGGCTCATTATATTCAACAAATAACTTCTACTTTCCAGCTATGAATGGATACCAATGCGGACATAAGTATGCTTCCAAAATCTTGTATACAAAAGCTAAAGAGATAATGGAAAGGGAAATAGCAGAAAGGGAGGCATCGGAAAGAGAAGATGACAAGTACTTCGAGGAAAAGAAAGAAAAAAAACGTGAAATTCTTTTTAAGAGGTTTAATTAATGATTGATATAGAATTGACTATACGAGTAGAGAAAGGAAAAGTAACATTTCCATATCAAAATGAAGTGGAAAATCTTGCTCTTGAAACAATTGGAACACAGGATAACATTTATTTCGAACCTACCCCGTTAACCGATGAATTTTATGTTGAACGGGAAGAAGGTTATGACGGTTGGGTTCTTAAGGTTATTAAATAATAGACAAGCTGCTTGGGAGGTGGGCTTAGAAGCGGCCATCCTTTAAAGAGTGTGGGTGTTACAGAGTCAGAGACTCAATAAGCAATTGCTTATGCTGCTCCGTTTGCATTTGAGTTCACGGTTGGATACGAGTAGACGGGGAAGCTTAGCCAGGACTGGAAACCCTTGCCCGTGGTGACCAACCAGCGGGTACCTTTGGCGTAATAGCACACCAAGCAGATACAAATAAATAAAATGAAGGGGCGTAAAGATGACTGCAAGATTAGAATTCGAAGGTAAAATTTACGATTTTCCAACGATAATTGGGTCAGAAGGCGAAAAAGCTATTGATATTACCAACCTCCGACAAACCACAGGTCTTATTGCGTTAGACCCAGGATATGCTAACACAGGGAGTTGTACAAGTGACATCACCTTTATGGATGGTGAGAAAGGAATTCTTCGCTATCGTGGCATTCCAGTTGAACAGTTGGCTGAATATTCAAGTTTCATTGAGACAGCTTACTTATTAATTAACGGTGTGCTTCCTACAGAAGATGAGCTAAATGAAACATCGGAGCTGTTTAATAAACATTCCATGATCCACGAAGATATGCAGCTCTTCTATCAAAATTTTCCTAAAGGTGCTCACCCTATGGGTATTTTATCTTCTATGGTAAACGCTTTAAGAAGTTTTTATCCAGAGCTACAGACAGTTGAAGAGGAAACTAATATTACTGTCACACGTTTGTTATCTAAAGTTAGGACGATGGCGGCTATGGCGTATAGAATATCAAAAGGGCATAAAGTAGTTTATCCTCGTGCTGATTTGTCTTATTGTGCAAACTTCTTAAACATGATGTTTGATTCTCCAGTGGAGCCTTATGAAATCGATGAAGATTTAGTAGATGCATTAAACACTTTCTGGATTCTTCATGCAGATCATGAACAAAATTGCTCTACTTCCACAGTAAGAATGGTCGGCAGTGGTAGAGTTAATCTTTACGCTGCAATTTCCGCTGGAATAGCTGCTTTGTGGGGCCACCTGCATGGTGGTGCTAACCAAGCTGTCATTGATATGCTCACAGAGATACAGGAAGGTGGAGTTACTGCTGGGCAGATGGTTGCAAAAGCAAAAGATAGAGAAGATCCTTTCAGACTTATGGGTTTTGGACATAGAGTTTACAAAAGCTATGATCCAAGAGCTAAAATAATGAAGGTAATGTGTGATAAAATTTTAGCAAAACTTAATGTTTCTGACCCTTTGCTCGACCTAGCTAAAGAGCTTGAAGGAGTAGCTTTAAATGATGAATATTTTGTTAAACGCAATCTATATCCAAATGTAGACTTCTATAGCGGGATCGTTCTGCGTGCTATAGGTATTCCTACTAATATGTTTACAGTTATGTTTGCTATTGGTAGATTGCCTGGGTGGATAGCACAGTGGAAAGAAAGCGCTGATGATCCTAAATGGAAGATCAGCAGACCTCGACAAATTTACACAGGTTCAACAAAAGTCGACTACGCTCCAATCGACCAAAGAAAAAAGAAAGGAATGAAGGAATGGGCTACACAGCAGTTGTCACTATAAGGGGCTAGTAATATGCTTAATAGAACAATATTTGTATCAGCAAAACAATATGTCGAGTTTTTAGAAATTATAGCAGTACAAACTGACAGGCTTGACGGTGATCCTCCTATAAAGTACGAGCTCATTATCACTGGGTATTTCGATGAAGATCTTATCTTGACATCGATACGGCTGGATAAAATGATAGGAAGCAAAGGAAAAATATGCCATCAAGCTGAGAAGTCACTTGAAGCCCTTATCGGAGTTCAGGTTGGCAAAGGTTTTGGGAAGAAAGTAAAAGAAATCTCTGGATCAGACAGCTGCATGCATTTTACGACATTATTGCACCAAATGGCTGAGACAGCATTTAGATGCGGGCAGATAAAAGTTCTGCAAGATGATGGAGAGCAGGCATTCCTTGATTACAATCAAACATTATTCAAAGGTAGATGTGTAGGATATAGATAAAGGTAAACATATGACAATATACTTTACAGCAGACGAACACTATGGTCATGACGAAGTAATTACTTACTGTGATAGACCATATAGAAACAACCAAGTTATGACTAGAGATACAATAAAAAGACATAACTCTGTAGTTAAAGAAGGAGATATGGTTTATCATAACGGAGACTTTGCATTTGCAGGACCAGATAGGGTGTCCTATGTGCAACACTTGTTAAATCGATTGAATGGAACTCATATTCTCATACTGGGCAATCACGATAAAATAAATCCTATGAAGCTTGTAGATGCTGGATTTAGATCTGTACATACTTCTTTGGAACTTACAATAGAAGACAAAGCCATTGTTATGGCACATGACCCATCTATATGGAATGTTGTACCAGCTGGTACTATATTTATATGCGGACATGTCCACAATTTATTTAAATCAATTCCTGAAAAGAATATAGTTAATGTCGGAGTTGACGTATGGGATTTCTATCCTGCATCTTTCAGCGAAATAATAAAAGTATTGGAGTAAACAACATGCCTGATGAATTGATACAAACTATTAAGTATGCAAAAACCGTGCGAAAGTTTTGGGCTAGCTCTCCAGTTAAGACGCGAATAGAGTACATGCTTAAAGTACGTGACTACATTGCACAAAATGCTGAAGAAATTGCCGAGGTAATTTCCATAGATAATGGCAAGACTCGTGTTGATGCGATGTCTGCTGAAGTATTTCCTGCTACTACTGCTATAGGTTACTATGCTAAAATGGCAAAGAAAGAATTTAGCAGGAGCAAGTTTGTAATGCCTGGGAATATTCTATTGGCAAATAAGCTTTCAAAGATAACAAGAGTACCATATGGAGTAGTAGGAATAATATCTCCTTGGAACTACCCATTCTCTATACCTCTGTCTGAGGTAGTGATGGCCATCTTAGCTGGCAACGTAGTTGTATTGAAAACTGCCAGTAGAACACAAATGGTAGGTAGAAAAATAGAAGAATGCTTCCAAGCATCAGGACTTCCAAGAGGAGTCTTTAACTATGTCAACGTTCCTGGCAATATCGCAGGAGATGTTTTTCTTGAAAACGGTGTTGACAAACTTTTCTTCACTGGCTCTGTAGATGTTGGCAAAAAGCTTATGAAGAAAGCTTCTGAAACATTGACTCCGTTAGTACTTGAACTTGGAGGAAATGACGCTATGCTGGTCTGCGAAGATGCTGACATATATAGAGCTGCATCTGGTGCTGTATGGGCTGGACTGTCTAATTGCGGACAATCTTGTGGTGGAGTTGAGCGTATTTACGTGCATAGAGAAATCTATAAACGATTTTTGACTCTTCTTGCAGGAAAAGTAAGAAATTTACGTGTAGGCTGTGATAAAGATTTTAATGTAGACATAGGTCTTATGACTACTGAAAGTCAAGTTAAAGTAGTAAAAGAACATATCAAAGACGCAGTAGAAAAAGGCGCTACAATCTTTGCTCAGTCTAACTGCGAAAAAGGAGCATTACCTGCCACGGTGCTAACAGATGTTAATCATGACATGTTGATGATGAAGGAAGAGACGTTTGGCCCTATCCTTGGTGTAATGCCAGTGGATTATATGGAGCAGGCTGTGAAGCTCGCAAATGATTCTAATTTGGGCCTGTCTGCATCAGTATGGTCAAAGAAGAAGAAACGTGCAAAAGAACTTGCAGCACAGTTGGAAGTAGGTACAGTTACAATTAATGACCACTTGATGAGCCACGGCTTAGCTGAAACTCCTTGGGGTGGATTCAAAATGTCAGGGATAGGAAGAACTCACGGCAAGGTTGGGTTTGATGAGATGACGCAACCACAAGTTGTTGTTGATGATATATTACCGTTTGTTAAACAAAACATGTGGTGGCATCCTCACGATAAAAAGATATTTGATGGGTTGTCTGGAGCTATAAAATTTTTATATACAAAGCCACAAATGCAGCGTATTAAAGGACTGGCGTCTTTGCTTAGAATAGTTCCAAGATACTTCATAAAGAATAAAGTAGATAAAAAAGGATTAAATGGCAAATTAGTCTTGATTACCGGAGGTGGTAGCGGTATAGGAAGACTGATGGCAATCAATTTTGCAAAAGCTGGTTGCGATATTGTTCTATGGGATATCAACAAAGGAGCTATGCTTGAAACTGCACAACAGATAACAGATTTAGGAAGAAATGTATGGACATATGTTTGTGACGTTTCTGACAAAGATTTTGTCTATAATGTTGCAGACAGAGTTAAAAAGGACATAGGTAAGGTTGACATCCTTGTTAATAATGCAGGAGTAGTTACTGGTAAGCCATTTGTTGAATGTAGCGATGAAGAAATAAAAAAGACTATGGACGTCAATATAATGGCTCATTTTTGGACAACAAAAGCTTTCTTGCCAGACATGATTAAGGATAATGACGGACATTTAGTTACAATTGCATCTTCAGCAGGATGGATAGGTGTAAATTCTCTCGTTGATTATTGTGCAAGTAAATTTGCAACAGTAGGATTTGATGAGGCTATACGCATGGAGCTTCGTAAGGATAAGATAGATGGTGTCAAAACTACAGTTGTATGCCCGTTTTATATTAATACTGGCATGTTTAAAGGCGCTAAAAGCAGATTTAAATTCATCCTTCCTATCTTAGATGAGAATTATGTAGCTGAGAAGGTAGTTAAGGCTGTAATAAAGAAACGTGCTGTTCTAAAAATGCCTTTAATTATATACACAGTACCACTATTAAGATTCTTGCCTGCTAAATATTTTGACAAAGTTGCAGATATTTTAGGGGTTAACTCTTCTATGGACGATTTTATCGGACGTAAAAGATAAACTAACCTTCTTATATTATAGATAAAGGTTTGTAGGAGGAAGCAATGAAAGAATATGATTATGATGTAGTAATTATAGGTGCTGGATTATCTGGACTTACAAGCGGTTTATATCTGCAAGAAGCTGGATTAAGGGTGCTTATATTAGAAAGAGCGCCTCAAGCTGGGGGCCTTACAACATCATGGCAAGTTCATGGACAAGGTGGCGGTGTTGGTAAAGATTTTGTTTTAAAATATTTAGAAGAAAAAGATCTTATGCTTCAGTATCCAATGCACATGGTATTTCTGGAAAAATATCCCAACCTTATAGATGTTTATAAACATCTTGGAATCTATGACACCAATCTTACACCGCCTATAAAGGAATTTAACATTATAGATTCTGATTACGTTAAACACAGTTTTAAAATGAAAGACAGTATTCTTCCTTCCCCTTTGCATGCCATAAAAACTGTGATGGATCTTAAAATGGGAATTGTGGATAAGCTTTCATTCTTGCTTTCTGGACTTCCTATTTTATACTTGGGCAACAGCCTCAACTGCGAAGATCCTGCTGATTCTTTCTGGGATAGAGTCTCTATGGAAGCGCTCTTGAAAAGATTTTGGATGACAGAAAAAGCTCGCGACTTTGCTGCATCCTATGTTCCTTCAATATATAATCTGGATGCTATTGAAGTAAACGCAAGACGTATGGCAGCGATTACTTTTGGTACTATTTTTAATAAGCGTGGTTTGTGGTACCAGCTTGTCAATGATAACTATATCACAGGTACTATTGAACCTCATGCCAAACGTTTTATAGCGGCAGGAGGAACAATCAAATTAAATTGCGAGGTTCGCCGGATCATCCACAATGAAAATGAGGTGCAGAAAATACTTTTTAAAGATCTAAGCGAAGGCACATCTGTTATATGTCCACTGTGTGGCTGCAAACAGCCTATACTGGATGAAGGGTTTTGCAAAAGATGTGGGCATAAATGGACTATGAGAATACCTAACGATATTCTTCAACCGCAAGTAGAACAATGTATTGGCGACAGGCTTAAAGAAGTGGATGTGAGATATTGCATAGCTGCTGTACGTGGACACCAACTGCTGCCAATGATAGATTTAGAATCTCCTCTTAGATCACACCAATATTTTCAAAATCTTGGCAGAGAAAAAGGAGCATGTCTTTCTATAGCAAGAATATTCTATGATAGGAAAGTTACTGATGAAAGATTCATTACAGGCACAAGCAGGCGAGCTTTTACCTTCAACGGATGTCAAGACATAGGTAATATTATGCCTCGTTATAGCAAGTACCCTGGCAGCGTAGTAGATGTATTAGCAGACAGAGCAGAGTCTCTTCAGCAACTGCCTATGAAAAAATTCTTAGAAAACGTTGTAAAAGATTTAGCAAGAGTGTGGCCTGAAGCTGGAGAAGCTGAAGTAAAACTGGCTCTTGGGGCGCACATTCGTCCCTCTGTTCTATACCATAAGGAAGTACCAAGGCTTCCAGGAGAGCGCAATAGGCTGGTAGATACTCCATTGCGAAATCTTTTTGCATGCAATTGTTCTTTAGGGTTGATCGGCATTGGAATGGAATCAGCCTATCAATCAGGCAAGATGGCTGCTAACAAAATCTTGGAAGCAGAGGCTAAACAAACCGTTCATGTGTATGGAGAACAAGGATACAAGATTGGGCTATTGCTTAGGATTGGATACAAAATCATTCATGCTTTAGTAAAGGCAAGAAACTATTTAGGAAAGGTTATAACTTCTATTTAGGAGGTAAGTAATGCAACGATGGAATGGTTGGGGAGAGAATATAGTATATATTAATCTTCCAGCTAGAGGGCATGACCTATTGAGTAGATCTCTTGGTAAAGGGAATGCAAAAGCTGATTATCCGCTTGGTAAATTTATTAACAGCGTTCCAAAATCTCGATTGCCGTATCACAGATTAATATCAACTTGTCCAAAGAAAAGGCTCGATCATTCTCATGGCCAAAGCCTGCCTGATTGGATAAGCCTTCGCTATGGTACGCTTCAAAGTTTTCCTGATGGAGTAGCAAACCCTTCAACGTCCGAAGAAGTATTAGAGATACTTGATTTCTCTGCAAAACATAACGTAATAGTTATACCTTTTGGCGGAGGTACAAGTGTAGTTGGCCATCTTCAAGTACCAGAAGGGGATAGACCAGTACTCAGTCTATCACTTAAACGGCTCAATCGTTTAATAGAGCTTAATGCAACCAACTTATTAGCTACATTTGAATCGGGCATCCTAGGAATCGATCTTGAAACTAAGCTTAGATCACAAGGACTTACATTTGGACACTATCCTCAATCTTTTGAGTTTTCTTCATTAGGTGGATGGATAATAACACGCTCAAGCGGTCAACAGTCTTCGCATTATGGAAAAATCGAATGGCTTTTCGCTGGCGGTGAGTTTATCACACCTAAAGGTATAATGAATATCCCGCCTGTTCCGGCTTCAGCAGCAGGACCTGACCTCCGTGCTATTATTTTGGGATCAGAGGGGAGACTGGGTGTACTTACTAAAGCAACTATTGTAATTTCCAATATCCCAGAAAGGGATGACGTGTTTGGAGTTTTCTTTCCATCATGGTGGAAAGCAAAGAATGGTGTTCAAGAACTCGCTAAAGCTGGCATACCGTTTTCCATGATACGTTTGAGTAATTCAGTAGAAACCGCTACAAACTTAGCTATGTCAGGACACGAAAAGCAAGTAGCTCTTATGAAGTATTTGCTCAAGCTTCGGAAAATTCCAGAAGAAGACTCATGTATGTGCCTTATCGGTTTTACAGGTACTAAACAGTCTGTAAAGACTTCTCGCAATGAAGCATTTTCAATATTGAAGAAGTATAAAGGGGTCTCTGTAGGAAGAATGATTGGCGAGGCTTGGAAGAGAAACCGCTTTCGTATGCCTTACTTAAGGAATACATTGTGGGACATGGGATATGCTGTTGATACTTTAGAAACAGCAGTAACATGGGATAAAGTCACAACAACTATGGAAGAAATTGAAGGCGCAGTTAAAGAAAATAGTGAAAGAGTGCATGTTTTTTCCCATCTTTCCAGTGTCTATCCAACAGGGTCAAGTATCTACACTACATTTATATTTAGGCTTTCGGACACACCTGAAGAGACACTAGCACGATGGAAAGCAATTAAAGAAGCTGCCAGCAAAGCTATTGTTAAAGCTGGCGGAACAATTAGCCACCAACATGGTGTTGGTGTAGACCATAAACCCTATCTAGAAGCTGAAAAAGGGTCAGTTGGAATGGGTGCTATAAGACAACTGTGTTCTCATTTCGATCCAGAAGGACGTATGAATCCACATAAATTATTAGATTAGGTGATGACAGTGAATCTTGAATCGCTACCTGAAAATTGGGACTTAATTATCATTGGAGGAGGCATTACTGGTGCTGGTATTCTTCGCAAAGCTGTACGTATGAACCTTCGTGTATTGTTAGTGGAACAGAAAGACTTTGCATGGGGTACTTCAAGCCGTTCTTCTAAATTGGTACATGGTGGATTACGTTATCTAAAAGAAGGGCACTTCCTGTTGACTAGAGATTCTGTAATAGAGCGTGAACGTTTACTTAAAGAAGCTCCTGGACTTGTTAAACCTTTGTGGTTTTTGATCCCTGTTTATAAAGGCAGAGGGCCTGGAAGATTATTACTTGAAGCTGGGCTTTCACTATATGACCTTATAGCCCATAAGGATCAGCATAGGTTTTATTCAACTTCTGAATTTTTAAAGTTAGTTCCACATATAGATCAAAACGATCTTATAGGTGGATTTCGTTTCTTTGATGCACAAGTTGATGATGCAAGGCTTGTACTGCGTCTAATTAGCGAAGCAGTTCAATTAGGTGGAGCTGCATTGAATTATACAACAGCTGTCAGAATTAATAGAGACTTCAAAGGTGAAGTTATTGGTATTGAAGTGAAAGATACTGAAACAAACGAAGTGAAGACACTTTCAACACGTGCTGTCATAAATGCAACTGGTGCTTGGGCAGAAATGCTACACCCATTACAAGATTCTAGTATTCATTTGCGCCCTTTGCGTGGTAGCCATTTAATATTTCCTTCACGGATTCTGCCGATTGATAAAGCAATCAGTTTCATTCACCCATCAGATAATAGAGCTATCTCTGCCATCCCTTGGGAAGGCGCTGTACTTGTAGGAACTACAGATCTTGATCACAAAGAAGATCTTTCAATAGAACCTACTATTACTAAGGAAGAAATTACATACCTAATGAAAGGTGTAAGAGCAATTTTTCCACAACTTAATATTTCGGTGAAAGACTGTATTTCCAATTTTGCAGGAATAAGGCCGGTAATAGGTAAAGGAGAACTTTCTCCTTCAAGGGAATCCCGTGAGCATATTATCTGGGAAGATAAAGGTCTTGTGACAATAACAGGAGGAAAGCTTACTACATTCCGCAAGTTGGCTGAAGATGCTCTAATGAAAGCAAAACCATTCTTACCAGCTGTGCAATTTTCAAAGCACAATGACCCAATCTTTTTACCTGTTCCAGAAGTTCCTGAGGAATCTTATGATCTTTCTTTAGACGTATGGCGAAATCTTTATGGAAGATACGGAGAACTTGCAAATGAGCTAGTCAAGATATCCATACCCAGAGATCGTACAGCCATTCCTGGAACACGAACGCTCTGGGCAGAACTACCATTTGTAGCAAAGAATGAACAAGTTAGACATCTTACCGACCTACTCTTAAGGCGGGTGCGTATTGGGTTGCTGACACCAAACGGTGGGAAAGAGCATCTTAGTCGTATAGAGAAACTCTGTAGTCCTGTTTTGCCTTGGGATAGAAAACGGTGGAAACAGGAAATAGAAATGTACTTTGATCATCTAAATAATATAATAAGGAGGACTAATGAAATATTTCATAAGTGACCTTCATATAGGGGATAAAGGACCTTTTGATCAATTTGGCAGCGAAAAAGAAAGATCGTTAATAAATCTTCTTAGGCGTATAGATAAAGAAGCTAACCATCGTGCTGAATTGGTACTGCTGGGTGATATATTTGATTTCACTTTGTTAGCAGGACATACAACATTACCTAATAAAATTAATTCAGCAAAAATATTTGCCAGAGTAAGAAAGGCCTACCCTCTCTTATTTAAAGCTTTTAGAAAATTTGTAAGAGCAGGAAACAGTTTGTTTTATGTTTGGGGCAATCATGACTACCCTATGAGATTTAAAAAACATGCTAACGAGTTTAAAAGGCTAATACTGAAAGGTATGCGCTGGTCATCCAAGCCAGGTATTTGGTTTTCTGATTACTATGTAAGTCCTTCTTATAATTTATATGCTGAACATGGACATGGATATGATATAGCAAATGTTCACATCAATGGGGATGATACAGTTCTTGGAAACCTTATGGCAGCTAAATTAGTAAGAAAATGGCAGTTTTGGAAAAATGATATACATGTTGAAACAGATGGCCCAGAAGATACGTTATATCCTTTCAAGATTATGGGCAACATACGTCCATGGCCAAACATCGTCTGTTATATCAATAGATTGATAAATAAAGGCATAATTTCTAAGAAAGTAAAAGAAGAAATGGCGGCAGATTTATATGGTATTAAAGAGCAATCTAATACATCTTATCCACAAATCTTTTACCGAGTTCTTGAAAGTATGCCGTGGTTTATACAAAATGGTGTTGCACGCGAAAGTCTAAAAGATGAAGCACCTATGATATTGAGAAAGACAGCAAAATTATTACTAGAAGGTTTTTCCTCAGATATAGCTATCAAAAAAACATCTACTATTGGGAATATTAAAGATCTAAACTTTATTCCTAATGCACTCATTTTTGGACACACACACTTCATAGATTATATTTTGGAAGAAGATAAATATGTTTATGTTAATATAGGATCATGGCAAGACGCAGTATTTGTTAATCATAAAGGAAAAATTCTGAATACTCAGAAATGCTGTCCTTATGTAGAAGTTTCAGCTTCTGAACAAAGTGATGTGCCAAACATCATTCTCAAAAATGCAGAAGATGGAAAAGAAATTGACATCGAAGACGTTTACAAAGACTATGAAGAGTCTGGACTCTTCCTTGATTAGGAGAAGAAATGAAAAAAAGTTTTATAGTGTTGGCAAGAAGTTGTTATTTCTGCAACACTGAAGAAATTATAAATTTTAGAGAACATTGGTATTTTTGTCCTCAGTGCTCTGCCATTTATACCCATATGATATTGCATAAGGCTGGTTGCAAACACGTAAATAATAAGGCCCCAGTAGTTACAACTGACTGCTGGTTCAGAAATGACAGAAGGGCCAAAATATTTATTAAAGAGAATCGTTATGGCCAAGTATGTTCCACGTGCGGAGAAGCATGTGAAGCTGACGGCTGGTAGGAGTTATTATATGTCAAACATAGCGTTTATTGTCAATCCACGTGCAGGTAATGGTTTACCAAGCTTGAAATGGAATGAGCTTAAAGCAATAGCAAGGCAGAAGCTGGGTCATTTTAAGTTCTATCTCACAACAGGTGTTGGTGAAGCAGAAAAGCTCACAGAAAAAGCTATCAGCGGCGGAGCAAAACTCATAGTATGTGTTGGAGGAGACGGTACGCTTAATGAAGTTATAAATGGATTTATGGGGCAAAGTAAATCAGTTAGAGATGGATTAACGTTAGGATTTATTCCTACTGGGACTGGTTGTGATTTTATCAAGACTGTTCCAATACCCAAAGACTACAAACAAGCAATAGATTTAATCGTTGACGGTATTGCACGAAAAATAGACTTGGGGAAATTACTTTTTAAAGATCATAATGGTAATGACTACCAGCGATACTTCCACAACATAACAAGTTTCGGTTTGGGTGGTGAAGTTGACCAGCGGGTCAACAAAACTACTAAAGCGTTTGGCCCGTTTTTTTCTTTTATCTGGGCAACATTAGTTTCTATATTATCATATGGTAAAAAACAAATATACATCAAGGTTGATGGGGGTTTAGTACGTAGATTTACTGTATGGAACATAGCAGTTGCTAATGGCAAATATCACGGAGGTGGGATGTGTGTCGCACCTGATGCTTCAGTTGAAGATGGACTATTTAATATAACAATAATTGGAAATCTGAGCCTCGCTGAGGTTTTTCTAAATCTTTCAAAACTTTACAATGGTAAGATAAAAGATATTGATAAAGTTATTACATTTACTGGTAAAAGAATAGAAGCGTCATCAGATCAAGAAGTGCTTCTTGATGTAGATGGGGAGCAGCCAGGAATACTTCCTGTTATAATTGACATAATCCCAGAAGCTTTAAATATTATAGTATAGAGAGGAAATATAAGATGGGAGACCAAATAAAAAAGGGCGATTGGGTTAGGGTTCTTGGAGAAGGAACAGAAGCTTTCCAAGTTGAATGGGTTAACAAGGGGTCAGTTGGTTTGCTGGATGGGGATGTTAAATCTCTTCACAAAGTCACCCTGTTGAACCCAGATGAATACGAAATAGATTCATATACTGTCAGTTATTGGAGAAAAAAATAAATGGCAATTAAACTTACCGTAGCGTGGGTTGGAGATGTCGAGTTTAATATTAGTGATCGTGTTAGAAGGAAGATAGGACGGTATGCTGCAGAGGGTGTAGGAGAGATAGTCAGCATTAAGTCGGAAGTAGTTGCCGTAGGAAATTCTTTCTATAACCTCCATATGGTAGAAGTTAATTGGGGTGCCTACAAAAGTATTTTTAACATTAGGGATGATGGTTCTGTTTGTCCGTTAATACAAGTGGAAGCTACTGTAATGAAGGATAATCCTAATTATACATTTCGAAATGAATAATAAACTACAAAAAAAAACAAAAAGCATCGATGTTTAAACGTCGATGCTTTTGTCCTTCCTTTTTTCTTTCTTTCCTTTCTTCTTTTCTTTTAGTTACTATTCTTATCTGTTACTTATCCTTATCTTATCTGTTTTTATCTGTTACTTACTTATTTGTACTTGTTTTTTTTAAAAATTTTTGCGATTTCTCCCCTATAGGACCGCGAACGGAATTACACCCCAAAATTTTACCTACCTATTGTATCATTTAACAGAATCTTCCATTAAATAAAACTTTCCATCCTCTCCAATCTGCAAATAAATCTCATAATGCAACAAGCCAAAATTTCTTATACGAACTCCAACCCTTGCTGCTTTCTTAACCACACCAAACTCTCCCCATTTACCCCGATACACAAATGCACTTTCATTAATAACATTTTGTTTGTTCTTGTCATCTATGCTGTCTTGTTTATCAATATCCCATATAAGAACCATAGCCTCTTTTGGTATTTCTATATTAAATGATTTCATAATTCACCTATATTCCTGATTTTTATTCAGTTGCTATATTATTTAGTTGCTCAACTAATGCTTTATTCTTTTTTTAAAAAATTTTGTGCATTCGCAGCCTATAGGACCGGAACGTAATTCATTTCTTGGGTTTAGGGGTGCTCTGCCGATCTGCTAAATTGGTGGTCTACTAAACTGTTTGTGGTTTCGAGTTCGATCCTCAAACAGAGCACCCATTTATTTTTAACCAAAAGCAATTAATCAATTTTTTCAACAGATATAAAATTAGAAAATGCAAAAATTCTGAAATTTCCAGTCTCAGTCCCATAAAATGTTACTGACATGCCACCTGTATTTTCTTTAGTATCAAATTTATGAGCTTCTACTTCTGTCTCAGTAAAACCGGTGCCTGTATAATATGTTACTTTATACTTGTTCATCTTTTATCTCCTTTCCTTAAGTTTATTTTTTAACCAAAAGCAATCTTTAAAGCTTCTTTAACATTGCTTATGGGATAAAATTTCATATCATCTCTAATTTCCTGTGGTACATCCTCCAAATCATTCTCATTCCACTTAGGTAAAATAACAACCTTAACTCCTGCTCTATGAGCACCTATTATTTTTTCTTTAACTCCTCCAACTGGTAATACTTCTCCTTTTAAAGTTATTTCACCAGTCATCGCTACTCCTTTCTTTATAGGCTTCTTCATAAAAAGAGATGCTAATGCATAAAACAAAGCTACGCCAGCTGATGGTCCTTCTTTAGGAGTAGAACCAGCAGGAGCATGAATATGTATAGTATTATCTCTAACACTAGTTCGTATATTTAATCCATTGTCACGAGCAACAGAAGAAAGATAACTATGCGCTATAATGGCAGACTCCTCCATTACATCACCTAATTGCCCAGTTATAATAAATCGTTCGTCTTCTGCTGGACTATCAAGACAAGAAGTTTCAATATAACCTATACTTCCACCACTACCTCCTACATATAAGGCTACTGACATTCCTACTAGCATGTTTCTTACTTTATTTTCTGGAGCATTTTTTTCTTTTCCAACGTATTTACGCAAATTGTCTAACTTAATTGTAGCAGATTTTATTTCTTTTGAAACTATTCCAGTAGCAACACGACGACAAGCAGTGCCTATCTGTCTTTCCAAATTTCTAACTCCAGATTCATATGTATAACTATCAATTATTTTATTTAAAGACCCGTCTGTAAAAGAAATTTGTTTGACTTTTAGACCATGTGCCTCTCGTTGTTTTGGTACCAAGAATTGTTTAGCAATTTTAATTTTTTCATATTGAGTGTACCCAGAAAATTCTATAACTTCCATCCTATCTTTCAGCGCGGGCGGAATCGTTTCAAGAACATTAGCAGTTGTAATAAACATAACCTTCGACAAATCAAATGGAACATCCAGGTAATGGTCAGAAAAAGAAAAATTCTGTTCTGGGTCTAACACTTCAAGTAAAGCAGATGCTGGATCACCTCTAAAATCATTTCCTACTTTGTCTATTTCATCAAGCATAAAGACAGGGTTATTTGTTCCAGCCCTTCTGATACCTTGAATAATTCGACCGGCCATTGCGCCGATATAGGTTCTACGATGACCTCTAATTTCAGCTTCATCTCTTACACCACCTAAAGAAATTCTAATAAACTCTCGACCTAAAGCCTTTGCAATACTACGGCCAATACTGGTTTTTCCAGTTCCAGGAGGTCCAGAAAAACATAAAATAGGTCCTTGCGAATCTTTTTTCAATTGCCTTACAGCAAGATACTCTAATATTCGTTTCTTAGGTTTATCCAGACCGTAATGATCATCATCTAAAATCTTTTTTGCCGTAGGAACATCGAGTTTATCTTCAGTAGATTTCTCCCATGGAAGCTCAGCCAAACAATCAAGATATGTAGTTATAACAGAACGTTCTGGCGAAGAAGGGTTTAGATTTTCAAGACGTTTTAATTCTTTTTCTGCTTGTTTAGCAGCTGCTTCAGGAAGCTTTGCTTCTTTTATTCTTCGTCTATATTCTTCAACTTCATCATCGCTTTCTCCAGTCTCTCCCAGTTCTTTTTTAATAGCATCCATTTGTTGTCTTAGATAGTATTTCTTCTGAGTTTCGTCTATATTTTTTTTGGTGCGTGCCTCTATTTCTCCACCTAATTCACCTATATCTAGTTGTTGATTAAGCACATCTACAAGTGTTTTTAGTCTAATTTTTACATCACTGATAGACAAAAATTCCTGCTTCTTTTCTAAGGTTATACTTAAAGACGAGGCTACCATATCTGCTAATTGACTAGGTCTCTTAACAGCACTAGCCATAACACTAAATTCTCTAGGGATAGACGAAGATTTTTTTACAACTTCAGAAAACAATTTAATAACAGTAGGTACAAATACTTTAGTTCCCTTAGTTTTCTCATTCCTTTCTTTAACTATAGTGATTTTTCCCTGCAAATAGGTTTTCTTACCAACGAAAGAGTTTAACTTAAATCTTCTTATACCTTGCAAGTTTAATTTCATACTGTTAGTGCCATAAATTTTCGATGCTTCACGAACTAGAACAACAGTACCTATTTCATAAAAATCATTGTCTTTATCAGATTTTGGCATTAATATACCAACAACACGATCTTCCATTTTTTTTGATTCCAAGAAACTAATTAACTCGGTTATATCTTCATGCACCTCAACAGTTAAAATCATTCTTGGAAAGATAACAGCGTCTGTTATCGGTAAAATTGGAATAGTTTTAGGTAGTTCTTGCTCACCTGTTCTTAGTTGTTCCATATTGTCCTCCTATAATCTTACTCGTCTTCAAGGTCTACAACCCACCCAGGACGATCTTGGCGCGACTCGATAACTCCTCCCCAACTTTCATCAGCCCAGTCTACAACAGCCTTCTCAAGTAATTCAGAAATTCTTTGAAGGTTAAGCTTTACATATGGCTCTCCGCCGATTGTTTCAAGTCTGTAAACAAATTCTTTTTTATTCTCTCCCATCATCCCACACCAAACCGAAATGCCAGCAACAGGAAGCATACTCTTACCCAATCCAAGTTCAGTAGCTGTAGAAAGTTTTTGTTGAAAATAAGTTACTAGATGTTTTGCAAACTCAATGTCGTCTTCTGTTACTGCTGTTTTAGTAAAAAGTTTCATTAATATTTCATGAAACTCATAAATCAATTTTTTATTTTCTAAATAATCTTGTTCTTCTTTATCAACATCACTCATTTTTATTCCTCCTTTTCTTCTTCCTTAATCTTATATTCTTCTAGCCTAAACCTCAACGCTGCTATTCCCGAAGTTATTCTTTTAATCTCTGGTTGCCAAGCCCCAGAATTAATATTAATGGTTTCAAGCACTGACTCTTTTACGCGAAGAGCAGATAGAATACTTTGTTCTTCTGCGTCAGATAAAGTAGTTAATTTTTTATTTCTCTCTTCTGGCGGGAGCATAGTTTTTTTCTTTTCTTCAACATATTCTCTTGCTTTTTCTAATTCTAAAGCTAAATTTTCTTTCATCTCATTGAAATCAAAAACTACCTCTTCTTCATCAGGTTTTTCTACACCTAATTCAGAAAGAGCTTTTTTTACTAAATCATCTTTATCCATAATAAATCCTCCTTTTAATTAATCGTTGTCTACCCAACCTACCTCTATACTACGAACAGCTAACTCTTTTTCACAGCTTGAACAATAAATTTTTTCAAATTCTTCATCCTCAGAAAAACTTATGCTGCCACACTCACAACGGATTCCGTATGTTCTATCAACCACATCAATTCCTATTGGTCCTTCTTCTAAACGAAACCCTTCTGGTACAAATTGTCTTTTCATAGCATCTTCTATTTCTTTTTTATTCAATTTATTATTCTCCTTCCTTTTCTTCAATTTTTAATTCACAACCATCCTCACTTACTCTAAACGTTGCAAAACTAACGTTTCCACTTTTAACAATCTCTTTGATTCTTTTTTGACCCTTACTAAGTTTACTTTTTCCTGTTTTAATTTCTATAAAAATAACTTCGTTATCAGTAAATTGTATACCATCTACAGGGTTCCCTAAGAATCTAAATTTATTAGGATCATAAGGCCAGTCTTTTAAAAAAGGAGCCATGTTTTCACCTATTTTACCAACTCTTACTTCAGATGATTTCTTTTGACTTAACATGGTATAAAAGTTTTTTTCGCTTTCTGCAAGTTCACCTTTATAATGCTTTCGCAATTTAAAATTTCTATAAAGTAATACTCCTATAAAACCAATTAATGCTGTTACGAATACAAGCAGTTCTATAGATATCATAGTAAGTTCCATATTTTATTCCTTTTCCTCAAATTTTTCCTTTATTTGTTCTCTAAAACTTTTTTCGGCGGTATCATAAATAGTACTTTTATGTGCTTCATGTCCTTTTTCATGTAACATACCAGTATATGAAGACCTATCAATCAAAACGCTAGCCATAATATTAGCTTCCCATTGTTTACCACATTTTTTTCTATAATCTTCCAAAACATAAAACTGGTGGTTAAGAAAACAATGAGATACCCTATCATAAATCCAATGTATTTCATTATAATCATACTCCTCAAGAGCCATTAAAGTAAAATAATGAAACAAGCCTTTATATATATGTTGGTATTTTCTGGTGGCCTCTTGTTCATCCACCCATTCACCTCTCTCTCTATAGTATACACCCAACTGTTTTAATTTTTCAATAACTTTAGGATAAAAACTTTCAGAACATCTTATAATATTATAAAGATTTTCGTAAAAAAAATGCCAATTATTATCATCTATTAACACTTCAATATGAATTTCTTTTATAATTTCCCAAGCACGCTTTTCATCAAAATTAATTCCTTCCTCTCCTATACACCATAATTCTACTTCCATAATCTTTTCTTCTTTATTTAATACTTTATTGAAAAAATATCTTAGTTTTTTCATAATACATTCTCCTATTTGTTTGAATCCGTTCCGTCCTTTCCACAAAAAGGACAATAAACTGACCAGCTACCTCTCTGTTTCGCGCCACACTCAGAACAAGGTGCTTCTAGCTCGTCTATTTTTCTATTATCCATTTTAATTTTCCCCAACATCAGTTTTTAACTTTTTTCTCTTTGTTTTTGCTTCCGTATAATCCACACGTTTTTGAAATATTCCTTCTAATTCTTTAGCCAATGCTTCTTTAATTTTTTTCAAATCGCCCAATTTCATATAAACAGAATCTAATTGCCCATCGTTAAGCAAAGAATTAACAGTACCCTCAATAATTTCTTTAGGATCAAATTTACCTGCTTGCATCAACGATCTAGATTTAGCTTCAATATGGTCTGCTAACATTAAAACAGCAGCCTCAACACATTCAGGTTTAGCACATTTGTATCTATACACATCTTCAATATCAATATCTGATTTGTCAAAAAAATATTCAACTACAGAAGTTCCGTGATGTTGGCTAATTATTTCTATCAACTTTCTAGGAAAATTTTCATCATTAATTAAAATATTTACACTGTCAGACACATGTCTTGAAATAATTTGATAACTCATATAGGGATCAATTTTTTCGTGAGGGTCTCCATCCTCTTCCAACTGGTTTTCTACAAAGAATTTAGGATTATTAATTTTTCCTATATCGTGATATTGAGCAACTGTTTTCATAAAAGTAATATCTAAATCCAAAGCTATACTAATACCTTCAATCATAGATACCAAAGCTTGAGAGTGTTTAAAAGTACCAGGACATAGTTCTCTGAATTTTTGTAATAATGGGTAAGTTGAGTCTAATAAAATATTTAATCCATTACTGTCAATATTAAGTTCTTCGGTCATGGTAGTCTCCTTATCTTAAATTAATAGCTCCTATTTGCTCTATCAATCTAGGATTAGTCATTATAATAGAACCTATTCCTATTTCTTTACATCCCATTTTCAAAAGAGTCATTATATCATCTATAGAGGTAAATGAACACCCTGCTATATTTAATCCTCCACTAATATATTTTTCTATCCATTCCCAATTTTTTTTCTGTGCCACTTTACCTGACAATCCTCCAATTAATGCTGGAACTGAATTTAATCTTATGCCAGCAACATTAGTAAGATCATAGTTATAAGGATTTTGCGTATGATTAAGTTTCAAATATAAAGGAAACTTTGTTTTTGGTACAGTCACATTATTAAAATCTTTTACGTTTGGGCACGAAAAATTAAGCTCAACCCCTCCTACATTTAATTTCATGTCTTCAAAAAGATAAAGCATGTTTTCTATTTGTGCATCATAACCAACTATAGATACTATTATATTAGGGCCTGGTATATAATCCCTTAACCAATTAAAAATTCCTATATTATGAAGACTTACTCTATTCCAAACAGAATCACCATATTTAACTATTGCAAATGGCAATCCAGTTCTTTTATTCCATGTTAATGTACGCGTAACTCTAGGGTAGTTAGGAAAGTTATATTTCTTATGCCATTTATACCCGAACCCGTACCCCATAACTGATGCTGAATAAAAAAATTTCATTCAAATTTTCTCCCTATTCATGTAATATTCCATTACAAATAGCACAATAATATCGTTCACCAAATTCTACGTTCTCGATCCGCTGAATCACATTACATTCCGAACACTTAAAAGGCTTTCCTGCTTTTGTAGCAATTTCTCTTTCATCAGCAGGCTCTAGCCGGCCGTTTGCTTTTTCAAGTATATCCATAACAATTATTCCTCCTTGTCTACATTTATTCCGGCATAAAATCAAAAAATCCCGGTTCTTTAGATAAATATTCACTTATTCTCCCTTGTCCTTTTGCAAATTCATCAGCCTCTCTAAAATATTTATATTTAGGGGCATCTCCCCATCTTTTCAATCTCTCGCTAATTATTTTGTTAGCGAAATTACCATCAAACATCAGTTTTCTAAACTGTGTGTCAGTACAATTATGTCTTAACCATCTTAAATAACCGCTCTTCATTAACTCCCATATAATTCCGTCTTTTTTTTCTAGTAAATTGTCTTGAGTAGTAATATAAATTATTCTCCAATCCTTATGTACATCTTCAACTATATCAGCTATTTGTTTATACTCCACTCTATTTATACCACAAACAACTACACCAAATCTCTCTATTATAAATTGTACAACCCCAGTCAGTTTTACTTTGTGGTATTCAACTCTTAAGGCGTTTAATATAGCACCTAATTGTGCTTCTAACTCATCCATTACTATTCCTCCATACCATTAGTCATTGTTTTTACTTCTTCATGTTGTTCTGACATATAAAAAGGAACCTCTTCTACTTTCCTTTTTAATTCAAAAGAAGCTTTCCCTCTACGGCCACTTATATTGATTACAGCCCCTTTGTCTATAGGCTCGCTAATTAATTTTTGGGCTAATGGTGTCGCTACCAACTTTTCTATCTCTCTTTTTAATGATCTTGCACCATACTGCTCATCTATTCCATTTTTATATATTAGTTTTTTAATTTTATCATCAAATACAAGCTCTATATCTTTATATTCAGTATCATTATTTCTTAAATTATCATTTAATTTATATAACTCTATATCTATAATTCTCATATAGTCTTTTTTCGCAAGAGATTTAAAATATATAATTGAATCAAGTCTATTAAGAAACTCCGGTTTAAATTTATTTTTAAGCGCGCGTTCTACAGCATGTTTTCTTTTATCATCAGTGATTTTGGCCACGTCTCCGAATCCAATAGTTTTTCCAACACTTTCAACTTCCCTTACACCAATATTAGAAGTCATGACTACAATAGCATCCTTAAATGTTACCTTATTACCTTTACCATCTGTTAAACGGCCTTCTTCAAGAATCTGTAACATTAACTCATGCACTTTATAACTTGCTTTCTCTACTTCATCAAATACAACTACTGTAAAAGGATTATTAGCCATAGCATTAGTTAAAACCCCTCCACTATCATGACCAATATATCCAGCAGGAGCACCTATTAACTTAGCATATTCGTGATCAGAAGAGTATTCTGAGCAATCTATAGTAATCATGTTGTCTCTTCCTCTAATTAGTTCATCAGCTAATACTTTAGTAGCCAAAGTTTTACCTATACCTGTCTGGCCTGCAAATAAAAATGAACCTATTGGTCTATCAGGATCTTTTAAACCAACACTTGCTCTTTGAATGGCTTCTGTCATAGTATCAACAGCTTCATCTTGGCCTACTAAAAACATTTTCATATTATCAGCAAGCTTTAATAGGTCTTCTTTAGGTACATCTTTGAACTTTTTCTGATGCTTATTCTGCATATATTTACTCATACAGCTGGCATCTTTAGCTTTTTTAGTCCCTGACTTCGCGTTGTCTTTTTTATCGTCTTCTTCAGTAGGCTCTCCAGAAAGATCTTGAGCTTTCTCATAAGTTAGAAAACTATTAACAGAATTACATAATTGATATAACTCATGCATCAAAATAGGAGGTGCAACTCTTGCTGGCACACCCATATTATCTAATAAAGAAAACAATTCTTCAAAATCAACCACACATACAGACACTATAAAAGCACTGAAACTGGTTCTATTATGAAAATATCTTTGTTTTAAAATACTTTCAGCATCTTTTGAATCAAATTTCTTAATTGTAACATATTTATTTATTCTTTTCCACCACTTTTCCACTTGTACATATTTTAAATCAGCTACATTTTTAATTTCGTTAGAAACTATAGTTTTACTATCCTTTGGTTTTTCTTTTTTTTGTCCCTCATTTAATTTTTGTTCTTCATTATTAGTAAAAGATTCATTAAGATCTGAAATATCTTCATAATAAGATATATCCCAATATTTATTTTTAATTAGTAGTTTTTCACCCTCACCTAATTTGTCATCTTTTTTAATCTTAACTACATCGTTTCTGTTTAAAACCAAACCATTAGGGTCTAACGATTTATTAATTTCTATAATAGTTCCCATTAACTCTGCTCTAACCTTAAGTATCTCAGGTGGATTAGTTATTTGTTGGTTAATATGATATAAAAGCTGATTTATATTAGCTACACAAACAGCTATAATATAGTCTTCATAATAACTTCTAGTAATTTGTCCTTTTTCTTTAGCTAAATAAGCCAATTTATCTTCTATCTCATCTGCAGGTAATTTTAAAACCAAAACATTAAAATCTGATTCTTTTAGATACTTTTTAAAAACTTCATAATTATCTTTGGCCATAACTATACTCTCCTATTTATCTGTTTTGTTTTTGTTTTTTATATAAACCATTACCATACTGTATAACTGAAACAGCTTCATCATGAGTAAGTGTGTTAATATCAGGCACCCTGTCTAGAGCGCCGGTCGCTAAATCTTCATATTTAAATCCTCTCATATCATAAAAACTTTGAATAGCTATTCTTTGTACATCGCTTATACCATCAGAATTTTCCACCACTTCTAGACCTTTATTAGGTTCAGAAATACCAGCAATAGGATTTTCATCCTTTGTTAATGGGGGCAAATTCGCAACCATAGGCTTTGAACTAGGCAACGGTGCACCATGAGACATTGGTTTAGGTATTTTAGGTATTTCATTACGCGGTTCTGGTTGTTCAACAGGAATCTGCTGTACTTTTATATCAGAAACCACTGGTGGGGTATTAGAAACAGCCTGTACATCTGGCTGTGTAGGTATTGGTGGTCCAGATTTTTGCACTGCTGGAGGAGCCACCATGCTTGCAATTTCTTTTGGTGGTGCATTGGTAATTGTAGGAGGTGTATTATTAACTGGAGCTGTCTGTGGTTTAGTTTCTATAGTTGCTTCCTCACTTTGTCCTTCCAAATATAGTCCAACACCCCATCTTCTACAAGCATTTGCTAATGCTTTAGAATATGCAGATTTAAAAGCACTTCCTGGTTCTCCGCCGTCGTTTTTATGACCGCCATATCCTTCGTGAAAAAATGTACGTTTAGTCTCAGGATCTTCTACATGTACTCTTACTCTAACTATAACTTCGTTATTAACAATGTCTTGATACTCTAACGCACTACTCCAATTACCTTTGAACAGGTTATTCATACGATTCGTCACGTCGTCTGCAGTTACATACGAGTAGTCAGCGCCTCGGCCTATTCTAACTTTTACATCAAGTGGTTTATAAAAACCATCAAAAATATCTTTTCTCATTTTAAATCTCCTTTTCCTTACTTATATATAATATAAGCATTATTTTCTATTTGTCAAGTGCTTTCTTCAAAAATTCTCCTAATGATGCATGCATAGCTTCTAAATCAGAAATAATATCATCTTTATCTTCTTGTATGCGCTCGTCTCTGCAAATACCAGAATGACATATTGTCTTATATTTAAGACAAACCAATGCTGTTTTTGGGAACGTATTGTATTCAGAAATATCAACTTTAATTAAATTACCATTTTTTTTACACTCTAAAAGCTTTTCTCTAAAAGATTTATAATGTTTCATGTCCTTCTCCTATAATATAATCATTAAATTCGATTTGTCAAGGGTTAATTATTACTTTTTAGCTTCTTCTGCAGCCTCGTCTATCTCCTTCATATAAGCTAAGAAATTAAAAATATGAGTCTTCATTATACCTGAAAACTCATACATTTCTTGAGAAGTAAGATATTCACATTGATAAAGTCTTCTTAGATAAGGAATCATGTGGTGCCCAACTTCTTCACTAAAATCTTCTATTAAATATTCATTCCCTCCATGAGGATCTATCTGTCTAACATAATCTCTTGTCCAACTAATTAACATGTTTTCTAATGTTTTTAATTCTTTATAAACATTTTCTTTCATTTTAATTCTCCCTCGATATTTTTTAATGTAATTTATCATTCTTAAAATTACAAAAGCCGGATGCAGAAATACTTATACATCGCGGCTATTTTTTAAACTCTGTTTTATATATATAGATATTTCCATATCTTATTTATCTTCTTGATATAATTTATTTATTCCGGTCCTGTTTTTCCTTCATCCCCGCCGATACGGTATTTGTTTTTAGAACCGTGTTTATTTCCGTCGTCTTCAACAACTGGTGTATCGTCTTCTGGAACATCTATCTCCTCTAATTCTATTCCTTCTAATGGCAATCCTGTAATCGGATCTATTCTTTTTCTTATACCTGGTCTTCCAGAATCTCTTTCCGGATTTTTACGGTTGACAGGTGTTTCATAATCTTCTTCCACAGATTCTGATCTAAGGTCATCATCATCAGTTTGGGAAGCGTCTTTTCCAGGTACTGTGTAATCCTCGCCTTTAACCTTGGTTTCTGACATATTATAATTAGGTTTCTTTGGTGAATCAGCTGGATTCATTTGAACTCTGTTATCAAATGGACTTAATGGCATTTGTTAATACCTCCTCTTTATCATAAACTATTTCAATTAATTCTTTTTTTGTATAATCTTGAATTGGTTTTCCGCGATAATTTAATTTTTTATCCATGTTTAGTATATTCACATACAGCGTATCCACATACGCAACAGTGAAATTTATCTCCACGTTTAATACCTACTTTATGTTCGCAATTACCTTTATAATCAAGTGGTAATGGCGGAAAATCTCTTTTAAGCGCTTCTTCTTTGCATGGGTAATCATTATAATAATCCCAGCGCCATACATCTCTAACACAATTAATCATTTCGCCTTTAGTAATAGTAGTCCACATATTTAATTCTCCTTGCGGAGCATGCCGGATTTGAACCGACGGCCTTGAGCTCGACAGGCTCCTGCACTACCAGACTGTGCTAATGCTCCATTATAAAATCAATAACACTGCACCAACTAAAGTGATAGCTGCTCCAATGTAGTTAACAATACTTATAGTCTCTCCAAAATAAAACATACTGCCTAAAAATCCGCATATCGCCAAGCCTGCTGTTCCAATAAACCAAGCTTGAAGAAATGACGGCGCTAATTCAAATGATTTTAAAAACATCCATGAACATGTAGTTATAGATATTGCCAGATAAAATAAATATGATTTCCAACATAAACCTAAAGTTCTACTAGGAACAAATGCAATATATACCCCTATACAACCCATAAGTTGTAAAATCCACCATAATTGTGGTCTTAAAAGATCTAAAATCATTCCTTTTCCTTTATCTCTTATTCAATCTTTTAATCTCTGCTACTAATTCTTTTTTTCTATATAATTCTTTTGAAGTATATCTACCATTTCTTTTAACCACAGATTTCCATCTTAGAATACATTCTGCTCTTTCTTTTTTTATAATTAAATAAGGATAGCATTTTTTAGCTATATCCAACGCAGTATCATATACCCATACCAAATTAAACGACGGTGTATGGTTTTCTTTATAGCGTTTTTTATTTGAAATAGACCCTTTACCAACAAGATTTTTACACCATTCCAATACTTCTCTATTAGTATTACTAATACTAACCACTGGTTTATGCCCACCTCTATCTAAATGTATTGATATAGTTCCATCCCCGTCTATAAGACCGGCTAAATATGCTATTTCTGTATCTTTCATAGAATACAATCCTTATATTTTTGTGGTGGAGGTGCGGGGCTCCGACTCCCCGGTCCGCAATCGTCCAAATTGAAACGTTGACAGCGATAATATAAATCTCAAAGAAAGGTAAGTCTACAATAAAAACTTTTAACGTTGTAAGCAGATCCTGTTGCTAAGCTCTGCTAAGCTCCCTAATCTACGCAACTAATGTTTTTGTAGATCGAGTCTTGCGAACTGGGCATGCATCAAGCATATCAGCCGCAAATGTAATCATTGATTTGCCAATTATTTTATACCACAGTTTTAACGTAGTCAGTGATGTTCTACGCGCTGAAGTTTCAACCAGGTCCGTCCACGTCGAATCCGATTCACCCCCATCTATTCATAAACAAGTTAGTTTATTCTTATTCCATCCATGTTACTATATATCCTTTGTTGTTTAAATCAAACATACGGCTTATTTGGTACGTTAACCCATATTCATCTAAAATATTTATAACCAACCCTTTCATTATTTGACTATTACCGGTTATTATTTCTACCTCTTCTCCAGAAGCCCAATTCTCTTCTAAAAAATTAATTGTTTTGCGCTCTGCATCTTCGTGAAGAGTTCTATGTAAATCTAATTTTTTCATTATTTAAACACTATTTTATCTTCAAGATTTAATAAATGTAATACTAAATCCATTACTAAATATATATTTGACGTGTGTCTTTCTGAAAAATTCTGTTTACATTCTTCATTATGTTTTATTACATTTTTTTCTATCTCGCTTTTTGGTGGTGTAGAAAATGTATTTTCTATTATTCTTGACGAGGCGGCCAATAACAATTTAACAAATTCAGATAATAAACTTCCAAATATAATATACTCCGACTTACGCCAACTACTTTGTATCGCAAATATATAATATATAGGCTGTCCAATATCAATGTTTAAATTTATGCCTAATATAGGGCCCCCACTAACTCCTCGTATATCATTACCCATTACTTCTAAATCTGCACAATTATAAAATGCTCCTGTAAATTTTTCAAATACACTGTCCTCACTTAGATCAGGTAATTTAAGCACATTTATTCCTAGTGTATAAAAATTATTTCTTTTAACTAAATTTTTGGGTTGTCCCAATAACATATATTTATCATAATTATTACTATATTTCGCAGCTGTAACCAGATTCAATATTTTTATTTTACTAGCTTTTAATAACTCCAAATTATTATTATTTAATTCTATTAAACCTATATCTATTCCGGGTTTGTCTATGGCCCATTTATAGTTGGTTCTAATCCATTCTGTAAATGGGATTGGATATTTTGTTTTACTATCTGATCCAAGACAATCCACCAAATTAGTTTTAAATTTATAATTTTCGTTTTTATTCTCTTCTTTTATCATATCTTTAAAAGCTTCTACACAATGACCAGCAGTTAATATAAAATATTTTCCGAATAATTCTACTACTATACCAGAACAAATATATTTATTTGGATAACCATTAGATTCAATGATTTTACCATTAATTTTCTCTTCTGTATCTAGTACTACCAAATGATTACACAAATATCCAACAAATTCGTTAAGTTTTTTTTGTTCAATATTACACATTATCTCTTCTTTCATGTTAACTCCATGTGGAGACGAGAGGATTTGAACCTCCGACCTCCTGCGTGCAAGGCAGGCGCTACTCCCAGCTGAGCTACATCCCCATTATTTAAACACTTGTTTGATATTTTGTATTTAAAATATAATGTAAAGTTCCTTAAAAATTTCTTAAGGGGTAGTTAACTACCCCTTATTCTATTTAAACACCGAGATGTTTAATAATAATGTTGTCGCTTGGCTGACGCTCAACTTTATTTTTATAAGTATCACTGGTCTCTATTAGCAATCTAGCATTTGCATACTTAATAAATTTACGCGGATCTTTTGCATAATATGGGCCATCAAGAATAGCCACAAAACGACGATCATCGTTATGTTTATTAATATACTTTGTAGCTGCTTCTAAAAATCTAATTGCATCAAATGCCTGATTGTCCTGACCACCGCCAGCGCCATCAGTCCACTTAACAAAAAGAAAATCAGTGTTACCGCCTAAAGCATCTATCGATTTTGTAGAATCTTCTGTTGTACTGGTTCCATATTCAAGTTCACCGTTTCGTAATCTAACTGACTCAGGGCCACTTTGCTTCAACTTCTTAATTTTAATTCTGCGAACATTTTCCAAATAATAGAGTTGAGATTTTTCAGCAATTCTTTGTCTGCTTGCACTCTTAGCAAATCTAGTAGCTGCAACTTTATCAGACAAGATAGAAGCAAGAACTTCTCCCCTGCTCATATTATATCTGCCACAGAATCTATCAATTTTTTCTTCAAATGCAGGAACAAGGGGGTCGCCATGATCAAGATAGCGTTTTACTGTGGTTTTCGTTTTCTGTAAGTTATACCTATCCTTTTCTAACATACATTTTTTTACATAATTAATTACATTCATTTCCTTCTCCTTTTAAATTTGTTTTTGGGTTTTATTACCCACTATATACAATATAATCATTAATTTTCATTTGTCAAGATTATTTTGCCCAATCCGCGTAAATAAAACCAAAATCGTCATGTATTGGGCAAAGTTTTGCCCCTGTATTACTTCTATAAAGTTTTTGTGGTTGGTAATCACATAACCAACAATCTTCATCAGTTTTTTTATAATTCTCTTTATTTAAAATATATTTTGCGTTGTATTCCAAATTTCTATGAATTATTTTAGCGTCTTCTATGGAACAAATTTTTTCATGAGCTAAAAATTTATCTATTTCATGAGTGCATATTGTATTTTGATATTTGCTCCTCACTTTCACGGGCACAGCCAATTTATATATGAAATCAGAATCATGATAGTCATCATCAAAATATAAATACCTTTCTTTTATTTCCTTATACAGTTGGCGAAGTTGTGATCCTTTTTCAATAAGATTTTTCTCTGTCATAGTTTTTGAATTCCTTTCTAAAGGTATCTTTATCTTTCTTTCAGCAATAAGCCACATAGCAAGAATAATAACTATTTGACTGTCTATTAAAAATTTATAAAATCCCATACAAATACCAAACCTCCCGTTTTTAATTATTATAGATGTATAATACAGTTATTAGTTTCGATTTATCAAATTTTTTACCACTGAAGAAAATATTCATAAAATTTTTTATTTGGTATAGCACACTGTATACGTTTTTGTGTTTTATGATCTCGTTTAAAACGAGGTTGAATCAGTCTTTCAGGACAATTACAACCCCAACGTTCTTCAAAAGCCGGCCTAACTTCTTGCCAATAATTATCCCACCTAATTTTAAATTCCTTACAACCCTCTTTCCAAAAAGCATCGTCTGATCTATCATTACTTATGTTGTTAAGAAAACTATACATATCTTTATCAAAATCTGGATCAGTAAGAAATAAACTTTGCCACCACTCACACGGTGGATATAAAATATGTTCTTCTGCTATGTTACCCTTAATTCCTTGCCAAAACCCAACTATTAATGCAAAATCTTCAGTTCTATCTTTATTTCTTCTATAATCTGCTAAATCTATTGGAGATCCCTTCTTAGTAAATTTAATTAGAACCGGATAATTAACATTACCCTTCTCTATACAGTAGGCATCGTTCTTACCTATATAGTTACCATCCTCTTTAAGATTTAACTGTCTTATTACATAATTCTGATAATCAAAACCGTGTTGTTGTCTAGCTGCCATAATTCAAATCCTTTCATTATAATAATTATATAAAGCCTTGTGTATTTCTCTCTTACTTAGAGACCTCACTCCAGCTGTCGAATTCACAACCTCACTAAAATTAATATTTTTTAATGTATTTTTAACTCCTTTTATTTTTTCTTTACAAAAATATGTGGATGTTTTTGAATGGCTAAATGGATTGCCTTCTAATATTTTACCAGCCCTGCCACCAACACGTCGTAAACAAAAGTCTGCTCTATCTGGCGTTGTATACTCAATCCATTTGTTGTCAATACTCCAATCTTCTATTTTTCTTTTCTCATTAGTATACGCCCATACTTGAAATACGCATGGAACATTATAAGACTTACCCTCTAATAAAAAAATGTTGGAAGGACAATCTTCCTCATACATTAATTTATAATTTAAATTTAATTTATTTTTTACACTATCCTTTTTAAAAGTTCTTGGTAATATAAAAGCTATAAGTTTAGCCTCTTGTTTTGCAGCATGATTAAAAAATTTAATAGCCAAACTAGAAGAAAAACCAAATGGGGGATTTCCTAAAATCAACGTGTTTTTTCCAATGACTACATCAAAAAAATTCTTCTTTTTAATATAAGATTTTTTTGGAATGATATCATACATCAAAAAAGATCTTTTATTATTTTTACATAATAATTTTATACCTTCATAAAAAGATCCATCTCCAGCAGAGGGTTCAATGATGGAGTCTATTTTAAATTTATAAAATTTACTTTTAATAATGTTACAACAGTGTAGAGCATAATAAGGATTTGTATAATAAGCATCATTACCGCCGTTCACTGCTCTTTCCTTTTTGCCTTTTCCAAAAGTATTACGTTTCATATGCTACCCCACATTTAAATAATTAAAATTAATAGTCTCTTTTTTCCATTAACTATAATATAAGCATTATTTTTGGTTTGTCAAGGTCTTATTCAAAATTTTTCTTGCCCAGCCAAAATCTAATCTCCTTCTACGCTCTCCTGCTTTATTGTTTCCTTTAAATGGTGCGAATATAATGTCTTTAGTTTCCTCTCTAAGATTAGTCAAACATTTATTTGCTTTATAAATTAAATTTTCTGTATCAAAATCACCTTTAACATTTAAAAGAGTTATCGCTCTTGAACTAACTTTTATCTTATCGAAATCATAATCTAATTCTTCTGGCAAACAAAACTTAATCTTTTCATCTGGTTTCACACCGTCCACGCCACGAAGCCCTATATTACCGTTCGGATCATTAAATGTTATTTTTAATCTTTCTATTTTAGGCATATATTGTCTTAAAATTTTTTCTAATTTAATATTATCAAATAAAAATTCATTATTCTTATAAATACTATAAATGTTGGGTATAAAAAGATTTCCTCTCAAGAAACAAACGACACAGACTGGACAATCTGTATCATAGAAAGGGTTATCCTCAAGAACGGTTATATTAAAAACGCTTTCCTTAAAAAACATTGCGTCTGTTAAGAAATATGTTTCTGGTATTATAAAAACTGCTTTGTCATATTTAGTTAAAACATTTCCTATAGCTATTTGATAAAGATCAGCAAAATTATTCCCTTCAAAATACTTTAAGCAAGGTGACTTCTTTCTGCTCGCTGAAACCAACGCATAATAAGGCGGATTAGTAACAACGATAGTGTCTTCATAGTAAGGTATATCCACAAGACTATCATTGATTTTCCAATTCAAATTAGGATCTATATCTAACCCTCTTACCGTTTTAAGATTAAGATTATACATCATCTTAATAAGATCTCCCTCCCCAGCAAAAGGATCTAATCCTTTTTTACAAGAAGACATTCTTATAAAAGCTTCCACTTGTGGTTTTAACCAGACATCTAATTTTGTGTTGTATTGTCCTAGATCTTTTTTCACTTATTACTCCTAATAATCTCTTGAGCGATCCAGAGGACTTGAACCTCCAACTTCAAGTTTGGAAAACTTGCACTCTACCAGTTGAGTTAGGACCGCTTTGAGGACCCGGACGGATTTGAACCGACGATTACAACCTTGAAAGGGTTGTGGCCTAAACCAGACTAGCCCACGGGCCCATTGGCAAGGGTGGATGGATTCGAACCACCGACTTCAGGGACCAAAACCCTGCGTTCTGCCACTGAACTACACCCCTTTATTAACAAGATACTGTTGGATGAAACACGTCCTGTTGATGATAAAAAGAAGGATCATAACCAATATCATCGTCCTTTTTTAATGTTACTTTTTTACAACGAGGACACTCTTTATCTTCTATTGGGATGTAAGTAGTTACTATCGTCTTACAATCTGTACATATATAAACATCCATTATCTTACTCCTTTAAACTTTTTGGCTCCAGCGGCAGGACTCGGACCTGCGACCATTCGCTTAACAGGCGAACGCTCTACCAACTGAGCTACGCTGGAATAGTACCAGGGGAGAGACTCGAACTCTCACGGATTGCTCCATACGGGCTTAAACCGCACGTGTCTACCAAATTCCACCACCCCGGCTTGTGGTCTATTATGTTCCTTCATCTCTTCTATCGTGTAAATTTTCTTTGCCCTTTAATTTTATTTGGCAGAAGGGATGGGATTCGAACCCATGGGGCTGTTACACCCGACGATTTAGCAAACCGTTCCTTTAGGCCACTCAGGCACCCTTCTAATTGTGTTTCATCCATTTCTAAAAACATCATACCACATTTACCACATATCTCACGAATAGGAATCCTCTTGTCAACAAGGTCTCTTGCTAACACAAATCCCATGCATGCTTCAATTTTAGTATCACAAATTATACATTGTCTCATAATATTATTTGTAGTCGCGGATGGATTTGAACCAACAACCAAAGCCTCATCAGGACTCTGCTCTACCAATTGAGCTACGCGAGTATTCTTGAGCCTCTGGACGGACTCGAACCGCCGACAATGGCCTTACAAAGACCCTGCTCTACCATTGGAGCTACAGAGGCATCTGGCGGAGAGACAGAGATTCGAACTCTGAAACGCTGTTAACGTCGCTGGTTTTCAAAACCAGTCCCCGCAGCCCACTGGGGTCAACCTCTCCTTCTATCTATCCCACCATTCTCTTGATTTCCAATGTGGTATTATTTTATCTTTTCCCTTCCAATCAAACTTAAGCACTACACCAAACATAGGTATCGGGAAAATATATAACCATTTCTTTTTTATGTTCCAGTACCATCCAACATAAAAATCATACCATGCAAATATAAATTTAATTTTCATAACTTACTCCTTTAATCCTTTCTTAAATTCTTCGTCAGTTGATAGTTTTATATTCAAAGAAGTCCATTGACAATGTATTCTATTTCTTATTTCATGATGGACTAAAATATCAAAATCTATATCCAAACCTTTTGAATCTAAATAATTCCAAACTAAATCATGTATATTTTTTATTGAACCATCTAAGATATATTGACATTGAATATACATTTCATGGCCGCAACTACATTCAGTATTAATTCCATTATTTCTTAAATATCTAACTATTCCTACCAAGGGTTCTTCTATTTTCTCTTCATACCAATAATTTTTCATCATTTATCCTTTAATTAGTAGATAGACAGTATCAAGCATTAATTACTATCTATGATTCGCAACCAACTTCTCTATCGTCTTCCCATTATCATTTAATATGTATGCTATTGTATCAAACAACATACAAAATTCATTACCATTAGATAATCTGCATATTAATTGTATCAAATCACGATTTTGTTGGTCCATTTTATTATCTTTAAGATGTTGGTGAAAATCAAAGATAACAATATCAAATAACTCATCATTCTCATTGTTCTTAAAAGGAACTTCTTTAATCAATGTTTTACTTACCTTCCTTATATCGTCTAACATCCACCAATTATTCGTAGATGCGTCGTGCGTATATCTTTCTATCTTTAGTATCATGTCTATCTCCTTTTTACTGTTTATTTTTCTGTCTACTATCTACTGTCTATCTACTTTTTATCTTTCGTTAGTTATTCTACCTCCGTAACCTCCTATACATCTACCACCTCTTCCGGCACCGCTGTTTGGGGTCCAACCACGTTTTCCGTCTTTAAACAATGTTAAACATTCTTCACATATATTATTTCCCAAATATTCTATTCCTAAATTCTCATACCCAACGGAACAACATATTTTTTTATTTGGCTTACACCCACACAATACCCTAGGATAAAAAAATTCTAAATCACATCCTCCTATATGAACTTTTTTATTTTTAATATTTTTAAATCGATAAAATATTTGATGGTGTAATTCCATTTTCCTTCTCCTTAAAATTTTCCTCTAGTTTATTGGCGGAAAAATACTATCTATTTTCCGCGCGCTTTCAAAATCTGGCACTATGATAATTTCTCTACCATCTGCCAAAATTATACTTCCAGGTTTTCTCTTATGGCCGCAACATGAAACTATGGTTTTTAATCCCGCATCATTTAAGGCCTTAACTATACCTGATATACAATGATCTACATCAAATTTTTTTCCATTTATAACTTGTATATCTGGATTTTTACCACATGTAGAACAATAATCTAAATGATCTACTACATGATCAGTTCCTTTATATACCCATCTACTTTTTTCCTCATTAAACTCTATTGGATGTCCTCTAGAATGAGATCTTGCCGTCATTTTATATCCTCCTCGAACTAATCAAATTTTCCTAAAGTATCACCTTCTGCTTTCATTAAAGCAACCAGGTCGTCTTCTGCACAAGACTTTCGCAGATAACCCATCTCATAAAAATCAAGATCAAATTTAGTTGATAACGCATGGTGAACCGAATCATCCAAGTATAAATCACCTTCTTTAGGTTTTGTACATGCTGCACATAAAGCTATCGTGCACCCATTTACCTTCCTTATTCTTATTGCCATTCCTTTCCTCCTAATATTTATTTCCGGCCCTTCTCTTCCAATCTATCCAAAATATCAAATGATTCACCATCAGGATGAAATACCCATAAATGATCTATATGCTTTAATTGAAAATTTACTTCTTTTTCTTGAGCCAATTGTAAAAAGCAGTCAAAACATAACAATCCGCCCTCACCGCCATTAACTTTTATCCAGGTATCATTATCAATTATATGGGGAAGACGATAATTAGATCCACAATGATTACATGCTTCATATCTCCAAGACCATATTTCTTTAAGTCTAAATGCATATCGTATACGTGCTAGAAACCTCTTTATAAATGAATATCGTATACGTGCTAACGCTTCACGTACCTTCTTTATTCTTACTACCATCCTTTACTCCTAATCTATTAAAATATTATGCTACAGATGAATTCTTTGGCATCGGATAACTACCAGGGCCTGGTACTTTAGATGATTTTTCATCTTGAGCTACATGTGTAGCATCATCCTCATTTTCAGCATGGATATATAAAGGTCCACTTATATCAGGATTGTCTATGATAGGTTTCTTACACCACCTACATACTGCAATTCTTATTGCCATTTCTGTCTCCTTTAGAAATAATTTTTATCGTCCATTATTTATATAGTAATCACTAATTCTTATTTGTCAAGTATAAATCCCATTCTTTATTGCTTCAACCAGACACCTCTTTGCTAAATTAAAATCAGCAATTACATCAGAATAATTTTTGCTTTTTATGCCGCCATTTCTTAACAGATACGAGGGGTGGTATGTTGGCACAATAATGGTGTTATCATTATAATATAATATATGTCCTCGCATTCTTCCAATAGCCGTGTCTGATAAACCACATAAACTTTTGGAAGCATCGGCACCTAATGTTATGATTACATAAGGATTTATTGTTTTAATCTGTTCTTCCAAATAAAAACGACAGGACTCTATCCACTCTTGCTTGAGAGGACTGCCTGCCGCTAAGTAACACTTTACTATATTAGTTATATATACATCATCGTAAGTCCAATTAACAGAATTCAATATTGTATCTAATAGCTTACCAGCCCGGCCGACAAATGGCAACCCTATCCTGTTCTCCTCATAAGCAGGAACCATCCCACATATCATTACTGAAGAGTTGAGATTTCCTTTCTCAAATACTGGATTTAGTCTGCCTTCATGTAAAGAGCATAATGTACACTTTGCAGCTTCTTCTCGTATTTCACCTAAACGCATTATTCCTTTTCCTTTAAAACAATGGACCCTAAGACCAGCATATTCAAAATATGCTTATGGTATTTTAATTAACGCCACGGCTACCCTAGGATTTACCCATCGTCATGATCACAGTTTATCTTTTCACAACTTTTATGAACGCCTTCTAAGTATTTTACACGTTCGTTAAGTTCAGATAAAAGTTTATTGCCCTTATTAATATTTATATTGTCTCTTCTGCTCGCAAAAAAAGAATAAATATAATGAAAAAATTCGCAAGCGAGGTGAAACACAATACAAACTGCCAATACAATGTTAGTTAATGGTAAATATTGTTGTAATAATTCTATCATTATAAACCTTTCTTACCAGTCATAATCTTGGTCTGGTGTTTCTATAGATTCCTCAACTAACTTCTTAGTTGCTTCAAAGATTTCAGAACTATAAAGTTCTTTTTCTTCATGAGAAAGCTCAATATATTTTGGGGAATAGTCATCTGTCCATTCGGCTTTTGCTTTTTTTCCTGGTTTGCAACCAAGAGACTTGGCTCTTCTATTAATGCAAGCAGCAATCCTTTTCTTTGTAGCTTGAGAAAATTTGGATCTTCCTAAATAGGCTTTTGCGGTTGCTGCGTGTTGGCAATCATTCACAGGAAAACTTCTGTTTGGGCCACAAAACGTACTTTTACTCATTTTTTTCCTGTCTTTAGTAGTAAGCTTTTTCCCTTTTTCAATAACTTCGTACGCTTTTTGTATAATTCTATCAAAAGAACCATCTTTACAATCACCACAACTCATAATTTAATTCCTCCTTACTATTTATTTATTTCTCTAAAAGCATCTATAAACCCATATTTATGTCTATAAATAATTTTTTCTTCTATATCTATATATTTAGCCATCTTATTAATAATTCTTTTACGCTCATTATGATTAACTTTCTCTGTCAGTGCTATGTTTTTCATAATACCAACCACTTTATTGTCTAAATAAGGAAGAAAAACTTTAACGTTCATAGAACCTATGTTTAGTGGTATTAGATGGTTAGGTAAAAGTTCTTTTAAAAACTTTGAATAAGTATCAAACGATAAATCTTTATGTTTATGGTACCCACACATAAACTCATCTACACCATCACCACATATCATTTTATCAGTAAAATTTATTACACTTTCAAAAAGCTGTCTAACTGCATTATCACCAGTAAATTTATCTGTTTCTTTGTCATTGGGTTCTACTATAAATTCATGATGATTACTTTTATATATATTACTACCTAATCTGGAAAAATATATATCTTTGTTATCTTCTCTAGATGAAATAGTATATGTATTAACTTCATCAAATATATCCGACATTAAACATAACAAAATCGTAGAATCAACACCGCCACTATATGCTAAATGGTTAACTTTTGTATCATAAATAACTTCTTTTAATAAGTTTATTATTTCAACAACATCAACAGATGTGTTATAGCCAGGATAAGCTAAATCTTCGTAATTTTTATACCAATTTACTGGATGTACTATCATACTATTACCTCCAGTCTATCGGTAATCATATCAACATGAACTGGATTAAATTCAAACCCTACAGAATCCATGTCATACTCTGCTGCAACAATAAGATCTGTGCCAAAACCAGCAAATAAACTCAACAAACGTCCTCCAGTACAGGCTGCAATATCCAAAAAAAATCTTGGTATTTCTAGAGGTTTTGCTCCATCTTTAAACTTACATGAATCAAAAGTAATAATAGGGTATTCTAATACATCACGCATACCTGCACCATTAAAAATAAAATTCTTTGAAGTACGTGTGTAATAAAGTATTGTCTCGTGAGATCGATGTAAATTAAATTCCCCATCAAAATTATAATGGTTGTCGTAAATCCACGATATTGATCTCCTAAAATTAAGATCATATTCTTTATCTAACAAATTTTTTATAATACTAGTACCTTCAGGAAACCCACAAATAAAAATCGAAGCGGTATCTTTGATATATGGAATACATATATCAAACAGTCTTCTATAGTAGTCTTTAAATTTTTCTGCGCCCTTTTTAGAATTCAAAACAAAAGAATCCCACTCACATATATGTCCTGCAACCTCATCACGCGGTGGAACAATACCATATGGACCATCACATATAACAACATCAAACGGTTCTAATTCTAAATTTTTTAATTCAATGTTATTTTCAGCATATATTTGAATATTACAAATTCTATTTTTACCTTGGACTTTAAGTTCTTTTATTTTATAATTCATATAACTCACCCTTGTCCTGGTCACTCCACTTTGTGTCTTTTAAACTAGTCATTCCTGTAAATATTGCCCACTTCTTATCATTTATTTCCTTCACACTTATTTTATATTCATTATTTAAATGGCAATATACTATTTTTGGAGCGTCATCTACCTCTTTTTCTTTAATGTCCAAAGCATGCTGAAAAACTTTATCATCTTTTACATGTCGCTGATTAAATTTTTTACCTTTCATCCCCTTTTTCTCAAATAATTGACAATGATGGAGTATCTCCATTTTATCCTCACTCTCCGGGGGATGCATATGATGTAACAAATAGACCCAATCTTGCTCGGGTTTTGGTTTCTTTACTTTTTTTCTATGTACTTGTTTCTTTTTACCTAAAGCTTCGTTTGCCCTTTCAATAACTTCATAAATATCATTATTCATACAAATAGTATCATCCATAACAATATTCTCCTTATGTTTTATTATAGTCGCTACTATCTGTTTATCCACCAATCTTGGATAATTTTTCAGGGGCTCACCCGCTCTTACAACCAAGCCTTTTAACGTCTTACTTAGGACAATTTTTACATCCAGCACAACTACAATGTGTTGCATGTGGAAATAACCATCTCATAGTTTTCTCCTCTTTACTTTATCTATTTCTACCAGGACCTCGTTTGGTTCCCTGATTTGTATTGTGCCTAACTATATTTCTTCCTTTACCTCTATTAGAACCGCCACGGCCATTACCACTTCTTTTACCAGACCCGCCGCCAACTCTTTTAGGAGTAGGTGTTCCTCTATTTATTTTTTTGGGCATTTTTCAAAGGTCCTCCTTGATAGGTTTGTGCATGGGCAACCCATAAATCGTATCAATCCAATATTCAAAATTTTCAGGAGCGCCCTCTGCCACTTCTCGCCGGAATTTCGCGCAGATCTCCAGCCCTTTTTCTTTGGCGCCTTCGGGAAAACCTTCCTCATCGGACAGATACCGCTTCTCAAGCTCGTCGATCTTTTTCATGTACTCTTCGTAAGTGATTTCCTCTATGGCCATATGTACACCCCATTTATTCCTTTTCAAATAATTTATAAAACATTTCTACAAATTCTTCTGGTGTAGTTTTATCAAACCATCCCATAATCTCGCCATCGGCTTTAATAACATTTTTTGCAGCTATTACCATATCTGCTATTAAAGGCAAAGTATCTTCATCTATTAGTTTATAACAATCAATAAAAATAAAATCAAATTTTTGTTTAGTCTCATACATATAGATAAGACCATCAGCATTTAAAATTGTGTGTCTTTTTTCCGGAAAAATAGTAAAATCGTGATTATAATCCTCTTGTTCAAGTTTCTTATAAACATCTATGACATCCTTGTTTATTTCTAAAGTAGTTAAGCTTTTAACTCTCCTACATGACAATATATATTTAGAAGCAACACCCAATCCTAAACCTATCTCTAAACAAGATCCTCTTGGTCTGTTGTTAAGTTGCCAAATATAATCAGAAATTTCGCTTTCTAAAGCCCATAGATTGTGGCCTGGCCCTATCTCTAAAAATAGTTCATCCTTAAATTTGTATACTTTAGCTTCACCGCTTTTTACTATTAATTCACCATCTTTAAAATAAATAAGGCCACTATTCATAATGCCCTCCTACAGTACATGAGGTTAAATTATTCTTTCTTTTCAGTAGGCATGTCTATAACATCTTCAAAATTAAATACTAAACGTACCTCAACGCCTTCTGCCTTTGTAGTATCATACACAGGGCCAGATTCATACATTTCCTTAATAGGCGGTCTATATTTTATCCCTACCACGCCTTCTTTAGATATTGGCAGAAAAATACTTAAAATCGTATTAACTTCGCGGGACACATACTTTATCCATTCAAGCGCTTTTTTTTCATCCTCAGTTAATTCTACTTCTTCGTTTGTTTCTTTATCCTGTATATCAGTCATTATTTGACTCCTTTTATTTATCGAGTTTCTTTAGTTCTTTCTCTTGCTCATACACATCGACTACTAATGTAGCAAGCTTACCTCCCCAGTCAGGATCATCTGTGTTTAATTTAACCTCAGCAACAAAATCTTCAATGTCATGAGGCAATAATTTATGTTTTCCAGTTTCATCTACAAATACGTGTCTAAGTTCATGAGAAACTAATCTAGTTCTATCTTTTTCACTAGCAAGTTCCCATGCTTTCTTGTCAACTATAAGAATATAGTCAACACCATCTAATTCAATTTCATTTTTGGTAAAATATTTAATTTTTTCACTTGCTATTTCTATTGTTGCTAAAATTAATTTACCTCTACTTACACGTCTCTTTGTATCGAACATAAGCTTTATGTTTAAATTAGCACATGTATTAGGAAACCTTTCCTCTGCCAGTTTTAAATATAATTCTACTAAACTTTCATTTGTGTCTTCGTATCTCATTTTCCTTCTCCTTTAACCAAATAATTTTTTTTGTCATACATTCCCATATTATTTACTCCTTTCCCTCGTCTTCATCCATATATGCTTTTCTACATTCATCAGTATGCTCACACCAATAACAACCTGAATATTCCATATAATTTTTACCGAATTCTCCAAGTGGTGAAGCCTCACATTTCATAAACCCCTTCTCCTTTACATTCTTTTATCATTAAAATGATCTTTTAATCTTAATAAATCTTCTACCAAAACCTTTGATTCTCTAATTTTTTTCTTATTGGCAAAATATTTTTTTTCTTTGTAATTTTTTCCTTTGTAAGAGGATGTTTTTTTCCTTGTTTTAATCTCCCCTTCATAACGCTTTCCATTTTTATAGCAAATACGTAAGTATCTATTACCTTTAATGTTTTTAGTAACAACTTTTCCGCCGTTGTTAACACAATCAAGAAAATCTTGTGGTGGCATATACCTCTCCTTCTAGTTCTTTCTACTTTTTATCTTTTTATTAATCATAATATAACCATTAATTCCAATTTGTCAAGGGTTTATTTCAGAAATAATCGCTGTACTAAAAGGAATATGTGTTGTTTGAGGTGGCAATAAATTCATCATTCTTTCTACTGCAGGTACGTTCCATGAATGCACAATTATCTCTGCCTGATTATTTTCGTTCAATGGGTGTTTAAAAAGATAATCAACTACGTCTTGTCCACACCCATTCCCTTCACCAAGGTCATGATCTAGAAACAAATAACCAAATGTCTCTTCCTTCAAATAGTCAATGGCTGAGTAAGCGTTTTCAGTTATAGTTATATCATAATTACAAAATTTTTCAAGAAAAAAATTGATACGATAACTATCATCTTCTAAAACAAAAATTTTCATATTAATAAACCATTTTCTCTTTTAATCCTTGCAGTTCTTGTTTAAGTACAATATGTTCAGTTACATCACGAAGTATACAAATAAACCCTAACAAATTATTTTCTTCATCATAAATTGGGGAGTGTGTGAACTCAAACCATCCGTCTTTTATCCATACACCTTCAAAAACTGTCATATTACATTTTTTGTCACTTACCAAACATTTTTCGCCTGCGTCCTTACAAATTCTTTGATCTACAGTCTTACAATTTTCGGCCATTGTAACTTCGTAGCAATATTTGTCAATTAAAGTATATCTTTCATCACACTTAACACCTAATCTAAGAGCAAAAGCTTTATTAATAAATTTAATTTTAAAATCAGGATTAACTATAACTACTAAATCAGGAACAGCATCAAAAGCAAATTCCCATTGTGCGGCTCTATCAACCAAATATCCATTTTTGGCAAGCTCATTAGTTAATTTTTTTAATTTATTTAATTCTATGTTAAATACATTCATTAATCATTATCCTTTAAATAAATAGTATCTAGCAATAAGTATTAAAATGTTGAATACAATCGTAGCACCTGCTGCTAGCCCAGCTATCTTAATATTAAGTTTAACCATACCTAGTTCAAGCGGTTTGATTGTGTCTTTTTTCAACTCTTTTATTTCTTTTTCTATTTCTTTTCTTAAATTTTCTATATCCTTTTTCAATTCATCTTTCATCGATTGGGGTGACAAAGAATCAATACTTTTATTAACATTATCTATTACCCTATAAATACGCTTTTCTAATTTTTCTAAATCTTTATCAACGCCGCTACCAAACTCATTTAATTCGGTTCTCAAAGTTTCTCTGACCCGGACAATTTCTTTGTATAATTCGTTTTTAGCAGCATGCAAATCAGATGATGTCTTGTCAATGTTTTCGGCGAGCTTCTCCAACGTAACGATAACGTGATCAAACCACGCTTTTTTTAACCGCTCTGCTTCACGTATATGTTCTTCAGCGATAACTCCAACAAATGTATTTTCTTTATCGGTTGGCATGATTTATCTCCTCACCGCACATAGGGCAAAATTTTACAGTTATACCATATCTGTGAATTTGTGTATACCCTTCTTCATCAGTAAGTTCTACCCATGATAGCACCCACCCATAGGGCGGATGCCATTTAAATAGGTCTCTATTGTTGTTTTTTAAACTCTTATAATCTTCACACATACAAAAATCATTCATTAATTATTTCCTATTAATGTATAGACCCACCACCTGAATATGGTAAGAAGTCATACTTTCCACCAAAAGATCTCCAACCTTCAGTAGGATAATTATAACCTGAAGACATTCCATCTGCAGCTACAAGATTGGTATCCATAACATCAAATGTCGGAAATGATACGCCATAAGTACTTGCTTTATCACCAGTATCATCTGTATCCATACTCATTTTGAACATTGCATCGTCTCTTGTGTATTTTACAGTAGAACCAGCTACTAATGGATTATCATTCATTTCAGCATCCTGAACTAAATCATGCAGACCAAATTCTGCAGCACCTTCCATAATACCTTTATCTACAAAGGCCATTGTGTCAACTCTGGTATAATCAGCGCTTAACCTGTTGCCAGTCCACAGAGCACCAAAATTAGACATTCTCATGTCTAGATCTCTCGTCTGTACGAGATTGCCGTAAGTAGTACTATCTACTCCAGTATGTCCTATTTGATAAAATTCCCATTCGCTCATAAGTTCGTTCCTCCTATATAATTTTTAGGGATAATCATCCCTACATATATTATATTACAGAATAGAAAAAAATTAAGCATTATTTTATAAAATCGGATAATCTTACTTTTACCTCACTATTTTCCAATAAATACATTGAAGTGTCATCATAAGTAGTAAGTTTTGTCACTACAAGTTCTTTTACTCCTGTTTGTATAATCTTAATTAAACAATCTTTACAAGGAATCCCACACGTCATGTACATTATAGATCCTTCTACTTTAATTCCTTTTCTTGCACACATTAGAATGGTATTGGCTTCGGCGTGAGCTGCTACACATATATCTAATCCTTGTCCAGATTTAAATCCTAACACGTATCTAGGACATTTATCTTCTTTTTCTGCCAAACAATCATATTGTTCTGTGAATCTTTTATCAATATTCCATCTCTCATCACATCTTGATATACCCTTCGGTGGGCCGTTATATCCAGTAGCAACAATAAGTTTATCCTTAACAAGAATGGCTCCTATTTTTCTTGATAAACATTTTGAATTCCTTGCAACCTGTTTACAAATATTATAGTAATATTCATCCCATCCACTCAGATGCCCTTGATCTTCTTCAACACCAAGTCCCATCTCTTTTACCGACTCTATCATGTCGTCATCAACATTTTCTTCTGTTGTTTGAAATTTATGAGCTGCAGCTTCCCGGTATATGTCTCTTACTTTATGAGAATAATACGCTTTCTTAACAATTGCAGCTATTGTTGTGTTAATTTCAGGAAAATATTTTTCTGGAATTCTTTTTCTTATCTCATCATAACATTGTGTATAGGTATAATTACAAACTGCACTTGTTTTAATTACATTTATTATCTCATTAGAAAGACACATACTATCAGGAGTATATCTTCCAAAATTTATTAGTGTTTTATCTATATTTTCATTAGTCAACCCATCACTATGTCTTTTATAAAGATCGTCTATTATTAATTTCATTTCTAATCCTCTTCTATTTTATCTAAATAATATTCAATAATTTCATTGCTAAGTATTGCAGACCATGACATGTCTAGATTATCTGTATCTTCTTCCTCTTTATATTGTGCCAAAACTACTCTTTCAACATCTAAACAGATAGGGCATCTAACATCTACTACTATAGTACCACTGTCTTCAAGTGGTTTTATCATACATTTTCCTTTTACACCACAATCACATTCATAAATGATGTCATTACCTTTGTTTTCTAAAATCTTTATCATTTTTCAATGCCTCATATTTTATTAAATCTATAACAAAACTATCTTTTAATACCTCTTCAGAGTATCTATTTATAAGTTTTTGTTTAAATCTGTCCAGATTTTTAAGATCTGGGTTTGTAAACGTAATATAAAATTCCGGGCCATTAAACACCAACTTATCAAGGTTAGCCCAAAAAGTTTCCCAATCAATTTTATTAGCGGTGTTTCTGTAGTAGTCTTCATCTGTAACTCCTTTAATGTTTACAGCATATAATGCGTTTGGTCTTTTTAATTTACTTAAATTTGGATATAGTTTTTCTGTAAGTAAAAAATCACTATGAAATATAAATTTATTTGGAAGATTGTGTAATATTTCATGCCAGTGATCGATGTATAGCGCGGGGCTGCCGCCCATTAAATGAAATACCCCACAGTTATGTTCAACATATGATCTATAAAACCAATCCGTTAGTTCTAATGTTGTATAATTTTTAAACTCACCTCTTATACCATCCGCTGTTACATAACAATAAGAACAATTTAAATGGCAACCATATAGTTGAACCACAAACTGCTTTCCAGGATCTCCTTTGAACTGAGATACCCCCAATCGTTTAGCAGTTATCTTAGGAAACTGATCGTATCCTCCTCCTCCACGATAAGTATCACATATGCGAAAGTCTCCAAATAAATCTTCTTTCCTAACATCTTTTAATTGTCTTCCCTGTATAGGACAAACTTTCCATTTATACATTACACTCACATTCTTCAATATAATTATCACATTTTTTACACATTCCACGATCATCCTCTTTGAAAATCAACTCAAGATCGGATTCAAATTCACCATCATCAGACTCAAAACGAGTGTCTTTAAAAATATATGAATTGCAACTTAATATATGTCTTCCTATCTTTTGCGATTAGTCGTGTGATAATATTATTGTAATCATTTTTCCTCCTGCTTTTTGATCCGGAAAAGTTTTCTAAGTTTTCCTTTCCATGTCAAGTTATAATGTACCATATAGCTACTGGCGGCTCCTCTATTAGATTCAACCCACTTTGTAAAATCAAAGTTGTCTATATCCTCTTGCCATTCAAAATTTCTTTTTACTAGTGCCATTTTAATGTATCCCAATATAAATTATAAGTAAAATCAACAAGACTGTCGATGGTATAGTGAGTAAAAATACCCAATTAATAGCGTTCCACATTAAAAGTTTATCAAATATTAATTTAATTTTTTCAATCATTTTATTTCTCCTTACTAAATATAATCATTATTTTCAATTTGTCAAGGCCTTATGTAAAATTAACTGGTCTTCTAACAGTTTTTGTATCAATCCCCTCTTTCATTGCCACAATAACTCCAACAGCTTCAAGATAATTTTCTACCACTATAAATTCCTTTGGCATCTTATCATTTAAACAAGTCTTGTTTTCCTTGACTGCTATAACAGGAATACCATGGCGCATACACGCTCTATGAGGCCTTCCTACACAGTTTATAGGAGATACAAGACAATGCACATCCTTAAACGACAAACCAGTATCAAAATTAATTCTCGGAGCTTTGTGTAGCCCCTTAAACACACAATGAATATAACATTGTGAAATCATTTCTGCTGCCACTCTACAATCAACCACTTCATTCAAAGTTTTTAATTCTACATCTTCACTTTCAATAGGGGCATGAGCAACTGGTTTATTAATCTTATTTGCTATCATCTTAGATGCTATTGCTTCTACACCACCCCATGGATTTATTCCTCCATTTCTAAGATAATTTAATGCAACTTCTTTAGGGCAGTCTATAGCAGTGGCAATTGCCAAAGCATCAAACTGATAATTACTTACCTGATCACACAGAGACTCAACTCCTATAACTTCACCGCCAGCGCCTTCCTCTGTTATATTAGCAATCATTTTTAATTCTTCTTCTAACTCCACTATTTCTATCTCGCATCCTATTGTCATTCTTGCAGCGTTAACAGCATTAACTGTTTCAGTTCTAATTGGTTTGTTAGTAACTAATAGTATCTTATTACTAAACGGTTTTTCCAATTTAACCGTGCCCTCAAGAAACCTGTCAAGAATCGAACCTTCAATATAAGCCATATTTCTTGTCATCTCATTAATGTCCGATGCGTTCACCACATTAGGGTGTATAAACAACGTATCACAACACCCAGCTAACATTTTAGCCACAGGCGTGGAATCGCCCGAATGGCCGCCTATTTCACAGCCAATTCCAGTTGGGATAATCATCACTACATTAAACACCGCAATACCTCCCTCTTTTTTTAAACCATTTGTCATACCGATCAATCAATCCCTCACTAACTAAAAACAAATATATATTACCATGATATTGCGTATGAGTTTTTCTGCTCGAAAATAATCTTAGATTTTCAATCCGATTATCATCTTTAATGCCATTTATATGATGCACTACTTCTTCTGGCTTTAAATACCTTTTTAAAAATTTTTCCATAACCAATCTATGTTGAAAAACAAAATTGTGTTTATCTCTGCAAGGATGCCCTGGTATATGTACAGTAATATAACCTTGGTGTTTCTTTATACCTTTAAAATTACCAGGGGTTCTGCCTTTTCCAGTTTCTGAAAGACTACGTCTTTTAATACCACATTTCTTAAGGCGTCTCCAAACCATACAAACGCTACATCCAATTTCACCAGCAATTTCGGCAATAGCTTTTCCTTTAGTTAAATATTCATATTCAAGAAATTCTTTATTTAGAATCGCCCACAATTTCACATTCCTGCGTCCTTCAGAAATAGTTCTTCTTTTTATGTTGAATTTTTCAAGATATCCCCAGACAGTACTGTATACACATCCAACCTCTTCAGCTATCTGCTTTATAGCTTTACTTTTTCCCCAATATTCTTCTTGTAAAAACTCCTCAGTTAAAACTTCTTTCATTACAGTCTCCTTATTACTGTCTTATTCACAATTTTTCCACCAAACCATTCAGCTGTAAATTTTTCTGCCTCGCTGGTAGAGAAATCTTTACAGGTGAATATATTAACGAATACTTTCTGTAATATATCTAATGTATGAATAATTATATTACTGGTTAATATGAATTGGATAGCAGATGTACCTGTTGTATGCGGTGATGTCTGCTTTTCTTCTTCTGAGGTATCTAAATCATCCCAGAAATGCAATTCACATCTTTGCATGTCTATTAAATCACATAATTCTACAAAATACTTTTTCAAAGAACTTCTATTAAATGTTGTTACATCACAATCATGTAAATCTAAGATTAACTCTACACCATATGGTGCGCGGCCGCCTGCCGCCTGGTCCAACAATTAATCCCCGCTATAGGATCAAACCCAGGTGATATTTCTTCCCTGTCGTTTTCAGGCCCACCTAGATATCCTTCTTTCTTAGCGAGGGCGATTTCTAATGCATACATTTCTTCAGTCATATTACCCCCTATTAATATTTTCTTTTATATAATCAACGTGCAACCAATACTGCTCATCTACATGATCATATATTAAATTATTTAGTTTATCAATATATTTAAGCCACATTTTTAACTTGGTTTTATTTTTAAACGTCCAAGGGATGTCTGGACTTAATCCGTAACACCAATAATTAAAAATTAAATTGTTTTCTGGAAATAACTCAATCCCAAATTTATTATGATTTTTATAAAAATCAGAATTGTATAATATAGACAGTGTTTCTACTTCTATCTTGTCAATATATGGTAAAACTCTTTCTAAATTTATTAATTGATTATCTAATTGTTTTTGAGAAATACGTGGAAGAAATAATATTAATCCAATTTGAACTTTAACATGTTCACTTAAGTTTACTATAGATTTTTCAACCATATCTACATTTATTCCTTTATTCACCATTCTCAATCCATCATCGTTCAAAATTTCTACTCCTATAAACACGTCAGAACATTTAGATTCGCTTAATAACAAAGAAAAATTTTTGTCGATTTTATTATTTGCTCTAAACATCAAATTATATTTTAGTTTGTTGTTAGAATTTTTTAATTTTGTAGCCAAAAATTCCAAATCTTTAATAGGAATTGAATCAGAAGACAACATTATTTCTGCATTATCAGATAGTTTTGAAATATCTACAAAATCGTTTACTATATTATCAAGATCTCTTAGATAATAATTATCTTTTTTAATAGTACAAAATCTACATTTCCCCCAATCACAACCATTTCCTGTCATAACAGTAATAAAATTTTTTATTGGCAGCAAAGAATAATCCGGGTCATTCATTATATCATATGTATGAATGTCGTCAAACACAGAAGATATAATCTTTAACTGTTCTTTATTAACATTTTTTAACGCTGAACCGCCAATAACAGCTTTGCATTTCTTATTCTTTTCTTTATATTTCTTAACATATCTTCCTTGAAATATTATATCATGTGTAAATGAAGCTGAACATAGGAGAGTGTCATAATTTACATCCTCTATTTCTGGAAGATAATCATCTATCCATTCTTCATTAAATAAATTCTCATCAAGCCACAAAGTTTTATTTGAATCATTATAAATATATTCTGGAGGATCATAATAATTTATAGTAGTATCAACATCTAACACGTCGTAAGTAAAACCTAAATTATTTAACAATGTAGCTAAATAAAATATACTTGTTTGTGATTCGCCTTCTCCTACAGTAAAAGACGGTATTATAAGATAGTTTTTCATTTGCCTGTACCTACTCACTCTCCTTCACATACTTCATACCATTCATAAAGGCAACTATAGCGATTGTATATACCTTTTGCGTCAAATCAGTGCCCTCAGAATATTTACCCAGCATTTCCTTATCTTGGTCTGTCAACAAACAAATTTTTTTTTCATCAATTTGTAAATACATTTCTATTTCTCCTTCTTATTTTCCTATTCCAGCAAAGGTCAATCTATGAAACTCTGTTATTCCATATTTCTTTATAGCTTTTCTATGCTCAGCCGTAGGATATCCTTTGTTTCTATCCCAACCATAGATTGGGAAAATATCATGCAGCTCTTTCATTATTCTATCTCTTGTAACCTTAGCTATTATACTGCCCGCAGCAATTGATAAAGATAAGTTATCACCTTTTATAATTTGTTGCTGCTCAATAGGTAAGTTTAATTTAACGTCACCATCTATTAATAAATAATCACAATAATCTAAATCATTTATAGCTTTCATCATGGCTAGCTTTGTTGATTCTAAAATATTTATTTCGTCTATAATATCGTTGTTTATAATACCAATACCATAATCACAAACTTCAATTATTTTATCGTAAGCTTCAGCTCTACGTATAGCAGATAGTTTTTTTGAATCTTTTATTTTACCCGCCGATAAAAATATATCTACATGTTGATGAGGTATTCTTACCGCGCCTGCTACAACAGGTCCAGCCACAGGTCCTCTACCTACTTCGTCGACGCCTGCTATACATAAAAATCCTTTTTTACTAACGTCTTTTTCAAAAGAATAGCTAGGGCTATTTGTCTTCATCTTTACTACCTGTAGTGGTAAACCTACTTAAATCACCAGTCAATGGGTATTTAGTACTAGTTGTACGAGGTACAATGTTTTCAGGCTTAACTTTTATTCCTTCTTTTAATTTTCCTTTTAGCTCTTTTAATCCTTCTTTGTGTTCTTTTCTCAATGCTTCTTTTTCAGCAAAAGTAATTCTGGCAGTAGGAATAGGGACACCTTTTTTAATTTTACCTTCATCATAAATAAATTTATCACAAATTCTTTTCTTGTTTAACGCTACAGTAACTCTCTTAGTTGTACAAAACCTATTGTATTGAGCCTCACATACAACACAACTAACCTTTTTTCCATTTTTTTTCTTAGCCATTTTTAATCCTCCTATCTTTTATGAATTCCTAAATGTCTAGTTAATTCTTTCCAATTTTTAATTCTTATAAATCTACTACCGTCTATAGAATCACGGTTCCATGGTCTATCCATTAGTGCAAGGCCTTTTTTCCATCTTTTCTTATACTTATACATTGATTCAAGGTGTTCCTCACAATCATCAATATAAAAATCAAGGTTTAGTATTCTGCCTATCTTCCCCTTTTCTGCTCCATATCCAACATGATGTATACTATCAAATGGTATTTTATATTCTCTTAACCATTTAGCAGAATGATCTTCTTTACCGTACTTTCTAGTTGTTATAAAATGAATAGAATTACCTTCTTTTTTCAACTTTCTAATAAATTCCGGTGCTCCTGGGCATGGTTTTGCTGTTAGCTGAAATTCTATGCCACTTACTACTTCAATTAGGTTATTTGCTATTTTGTCATTATACTCCTCATTATCTGAGTATTTATTATGTAGTAAATTAAATATTTTAAAATCTTCAATTGTCCAATCCAAATTAAATTTATTGTTCATATATACTACTAATATATCACATAATGCAACAACTACTTCATCCAAATCGAATCCTAATTTCATATCTTTTCCTCCCATTCAAGGAACGCCTCACCACATGTTTCTAAAGCAAGCACAAAGTCACAAACAGTTGCTTTTGCACAATTTTGACAATCATTAAGTAAAACATGAGCTCCATGTTCTTCTACTAACTTTGTTACATGACGTACAGCATGAGCACCTGCAGCTATAGTCACACCATTATCGATAAAATCCAATAATTCATCCAAATTTCTATCATTAAAGCATTCAGTAATGATTATTTTATCCTCATCGGTTAATTTATAATACATAATATCCTCCTATAATCTTTCACATGAACCTATTGAACAATCTACAGCTTCAATGTCTACGCCTTTTTTTATTTCTTTCTTTTCAATCATATATTTCTTAACTTCTTCTTCAGATACTTTATTTAATATTTGTTCTCCTCTGCTACTATCAACATAGACAGTTATCCCTTTTAAATCATAAATATATTCTAACGTCAAATCATTTAATTCCTCTGCAGTAGTTCCTTTCGGCAAATTAATAGTTTTTGACAAAGCCCCATCAACATATTTCTGGATAATGGCCTGTGTTTCAAAATGGTCTGATGCTGTTAAATCATCAGTATCAACAAACCAATCTTTAATTTTTTCTTCAGTGTCAGTACGCAAGCAAGCTTCGTATATAGGGTGTACGTACATTCTATCACCCACCCTATCTGATCTTAGATATGCTTTACGAAACAATGGTTCTATACCAGAAGTAACTTCAGGAAGCAAGCTTATGGTGCCAGTTGGCGCGAGAGCCATCAAACTCACATTCCTAATACCGTGCTTCTTTATAGACATTCTAGTAGCTGCTGGCAAACTCCTAATAAAATGCGACTTTCCATAATGTAATGTGTCAAATTTTGGAAATGAACCTTTTTCAATAGATAACTCAATCGAAGCTTCATAAACTGCTTCTCTTATAAACCTCATCAACCTTTCTATTTCATAAATAGCTTCTTTAGAACCATATCTTAGTTTCTTAGCAAATAAATATTCTGCAAGGCCCATCATTCCAATTCCTATTCGTCTTCCATTATGTGCATTAATATCTATTTCCTTTAACACATACTTATTAATATCTATAACATTATCAAGAAAACGAACTGCCAATTTAAGAGTCTGTTCCATTTTTTGCCAATTAGTAGAGAAACTACCTTTAATAAAGTTTGGCAAAACAAGAGAACCTAAATCACAAACACCGTAAGAACCTAACGGGACTTCACCGCAAGGATTAGTGGAAAGTATTGGGTCAAAATAATAAGAATTATTGCTTGTTAAATTGCCCCAATGCAATAACCCAGGCTCAGCACAGTTAACCATGTTCTCTATAATTTTATTCCATATTTCACGCGCATCTATAGTACCATAGTTTTGCTGGGCGAATTTAAACTGCCATTCTTTATTAGATTCAACAGCCTCTAAAAAATCATCATCTACTGCAACAGAAAGATTGTAATGTTTTAATTTGCCGTGTGTTAGTTTAACATCAATAAATTCTAAAATATCTGGATGAGAAACATGCATACATGCAAGAGCTGCTGCCCTTCTACTACCGCCAGATTCTATTGTATTAGCCAAAGCGTCTGATGATTCTAAAAAACTTACCGGACCTGATGACACACCACCTTTACCTTTTATAGGTGTGCCTCGTGGTCTAAGATAAGAAAAATTACAACCAACTCCTCCACCTTCGCTCCATAATATCAAAGAATCCTTCATAAATTGTCCTATTTCTTCTATTGAATCTCCGATTGGCAACACATAACAATTAAACAATGATCCTCTTGCCCTTCTCGTATTTCTTAAAATTCTACCGCCGGGCAAAAAATCCATTTCGTAAATCATTTCAGAAAATTTTTCGTCATATTTAGTTACGTAACCATTTTCTGCCCTAGCAACTTCGTTGCCGACTCTGCATGCACAATCATACCAAGTTTCTCCATCCATAAAATATCTGTCTTCAGCTATTATGAGCGCATTTTCGCTTAATTTCGAATTTCCTTCCATGCTATAATACTCCTTTTATTTTCCTTCTATTTACATACCCGTCGATCCAAAGCCGGCGGAACCTCTCGTAGTTTCATCTAATTCATTATCACCCACATCTAAAAAATGTCCAGTATATGTGGCTGCAAACTTCATTTGTGCAACCCTGTCACCTTTTTTAATGTATATAACTTTATTACCTAAATTTACAAGTATTATTTTAACTTCCCCTCTATAACCTGCGTCTATAGTTCCAGGTGAATTTGCTACCGATAAACCTTTAAGCGCTAAACCACTTCTTGGCCTCACTTGCGCTTCAAATCCTTCAGGAATAGCAACAGCAAAACCTGTTCTAGCTAAACATGTTTCTCCTGGTCTAACACTATAATCTTCTATAGTATATAAATCACAACACGCATCTCCGTTTTTTGCATATGTCGGAATAATTGCGTCTTTACTTAACTTCTTAAAAAATATTTTTAAATCATTCATTAACAATCTCCTTTCCAACTCTGTTTAAATTAGACCTCTTAATTTTATGAAGCGATGCATTTTTTCCAAAAGTCTCAATTAATAATCTATTCTTACTTGTATAACGTATAACTCTAACCTGACTTCCTTTTTCTAAAATATGCTCACAACACAAAGGGTTTATATTTTCCATTAATTCATAAACTCTATTTGTCATATCGCCTTGCTCTGTGTCATAATCAATATACATTAAATCGTACCCCCACACTTCAAACATTTCAAATTGTGTTCTGAATCAAATTTAATTTCGGCTCCTCCACACTTACTACCACTTACTTTATTTTCACAAGAGCCCTTAAGCCAGCAATCGCCAATAAGGCCGTCTGTCTCCATAGGTATTAAACTAAAATATCTACCAAAGCCGTCTATTAAGGACCGTTCAACAACTTCACGAACCTCGTATCTTTGGTCATATTTACTCTCCACAATTAATTCATCATGTACTGTTAAAAGAAGTTTTGCTTCATATCCTTTTTGTTCCAATCTATCTACCAAATATATCATCGCTTGTTTGATGGTGTCAGCATTTCCGCCCTGAATTGGTTGGTTCATGCCTCGTCTTTGAATTGCTCCTGCTACTGATTTGTAATCAGGATGGTTGTAATCAGGTAATGTATAAAATCTTTTTCTTCCACTAATTGAAACGCTACATTTGTTTCTAACAGCATCTCGCGCAGCCTGATTAAGATACTTTTTAACTCCTTTATATCTTTCAAAATATATTTCCATCATTTTAGCTGCAGCTTTTTCGCTTATTTTAAGTCTTCTTGCTAAACCTACTTTTGAAAGACCGTACATTAGTCCAAAATTAATAGCTTTAGCTGCATCTCTCATGTCAGGAGTTACTTTTTCCATAGGTATGCCGTTGATTTCCGCTATTGTACGTGTGTGCAGATCTATTCCTTCGCGAAAACACTCAATAAAAATTGGATCTTGTGACATATTACCAAGGATTCTAAGCTCCGCACCAGACATATCTGCTGTTATTAATGAGTATCCTTCTTTAGCAATAAAAGCACTTCTATATTTTTGTTTCTTGGGTATATTTTGAAGATTAGGATCTGAACTGCTCATCCGTCCTGTGGATACCATCTGTGTAAAATCCGTGTGTAATCTTCCAGTAGTACCATTTATTTGAGCAATAAGGCTTTCACCATAAGTAGATATAAATTTTTGTGCTTTTCTGTAAGCAAGAAGCGCATCTATAACTGGAAGTCCCTTGTGTTTTTCTAAAACACCCACAGCAGTGCTTTCCAAATCCAAACCGTATTTATTCAATGCTTTTTTAAGCTGTAAATGGCTGTCAAGATTTATTAATGATACACCAAACAGAGTTGTTTGATCTTCACTTGCTGACAAAATTGCAGTTATTTCAGAACCAAATTTTTCTTTCTCTATTTTTGTTTCTTCTATCAATTTTCTCTGCCTATCAACATCTAAAATAATACCATTTAGTTCCATTTCACACATTGGTTTTGTAAATTCAAATTCTAATCTACATACATCCTCAAAACCATGCTCTTTTATTTTAGGCATCTGTAAATCTCTTATTAACCGAAGAACAGCCACATCATTTGCTGCGTATTCTAATTGATATGGTTCAAATTTTTGATAATAATCAACAAATGTACCTCGTGGTTCTTTGTATATAGTCAAGCCAAGATATTTTAAAACAAGAGTAACTAAATCAGCTTTAACATTTCTTCCTAAATTAAGTAACTGCTCCACTAACATTGTATCATATATGTTTTCTATATAAAAACCATAATGATGTTTAACCATTTTCATATCGAACACAGCGTTTTGCAAAATTCTAATCTGATTTTTTCCAGTTAAAACCGGGTGTAATGTGTATGGATCTATACTGCTGTGTTCTGTATCATTTCTAACATCAAAAACAAAAGATTTGTTTGGTATTCCAATTTGTATTAAAGATATTTTTCCTTTATATGGATCTAAAGCAGTAGTTTCACAGTCCACTTCTATAACAGGATATTGACTTATAGTATTAATAACTGCTTTAGCTCTATCATCAGTAGTTATATACTCGTAATTTGGTTTTGGTAAACTAATAGTTTTGCTGTCAAAAACTCCCATTTAATAACTCCTTTTGCCTTTCCTAACTAGATATACAATTTTGAACATGTTATTATACATCTTATGATCGCCTAATTTGCCTGGCTCATAAATAGGGGTGGTAATAAAATCAAGTATATCAGAATATTTTTTGGCATCCCCAAGATTTCTTGCTCTTTTCATTTGCCAAACAAACCAGCCTGCTGTGGCCATGCGTATGTTCTCTGCTGGCATCCCTATTTTTGGATACATTTCTGCCGCCTTTTTCCAATCAGCAGCAAGCAGTGTTTTACAAAGCTCTATAACTTGTGGGTTTTCTTCATCTAATAAAACACCTGTTATTTCTTTAGCTGCTTCTAAAGACCAGCTACCTTCATCTTGGCACTGTTTAAGCCAAGGCAAACAATCTCTTGGAACTCCTTTAGCTTCTTCCGCAAGATATAATAATATCTTTTCATCATAAACTATGGCCTCAAATTCTGCAACATTTTTCAAAAGTTCAAACAACAATTCAGTGGAAAGCCTATCAAAATGTAAGGTAGTAACTCTTCCTCCACTAAATGCTTTTTTTAATTTATGTGGTTCATTGGTGGCAAAAACAAAGTACACATGGTCATACCCGTCTTCCATAACTTTAAGTAAAAGGTTTTGGCTGGCAGAAGTAAGTTCATGCGCTTCATCAAAGACTACTATTTTATATGTAGAACTAAAAGGAGCGCTTGATAAGTCTCTAATAATGTTTTCTACATCTCCCTTAGTCCCTGATCTGCCTACATTGATTTCCATAACATCTAAACTATGTTGATTAATTATTGAAAGACAAGTTGGACATTCTAAACATGGATCAGACCCATCGTTGAGATTTTTTTGGCTTTCATTGCCGCAAATTATACTACCGTCAGCTATCCAAGACCCATCAGCACGGTCTATTCCATTTACTTTGTCACAATTCAACCCAAGCGAAATAATTCTTGCTGCAGTAGTTTTTCCGCAGCCAGGAGGGCCAGTAAATAAAAGTGAATGTGGCATTGTATTATTATCTAACCACGTCTTTATCATTTTTTTATTGGTTTCTTGTCCCATCATTTCGTCTATCTTTAATGGTCTATAAACCACATTCAAATCATTACTACCTGTATTTGTTTCACGTCTAATAAGCATTTATTACCTCTCTACATAACATAATAATATTTAAACCTAGATAAAGCTTCGCTTCCTTTGTTTTCTTCAATAACTACAGTGCCTGCAGTAGTTGCTAAAAATATAACATTCTTAGTCCCATTAACAATATATATATCATTAATTCCAGAAACTGTTGGAATTATACCGTCTGCACTTTCGTAGAGATAAGTTGAATCATCACTATATACTGTTTCTAACTTATCATCATACATATAATAAGAAGTTCTATCTTCAACTTGATAACATTTGCTTGCAATAATAGATGCGTTTGTATAAACCCCACTATTAGTTGTTAAATCAATTATATTAACACCACTAATTGTAGCAACACATAAATAATTACCTGCTCCGTGTATATAATTTACATGGTTATCATGTATATCAGGGTACATTTTGTATACACTTAAATCATCATACACTGCGCCAGAAATAGAGCTCATAGGCGACCAAATTACACCTGAATTAGTAGTGCCTATATATAAATAATCATTATTAGCCCATACAGAATTTATAACATCGTCATGATAAATGGTACCAGATAAAGTTTCTGTAAGTTTATCATATATTCTAACTTCATTTATTGCAGGAATAAAAATATCATCATATGTAATTAAATCATCCCAGCTGCTATAATGAGTAGCCTTTAACCACTCTAGTGCCCTATGTATATCAGAAACTCTGATCTCATCAAGTATACCATCAAATTCTCTGTCATAATTAGTAGCTGCTATCCTTGCACCTATTAACATCTTTTGCGCAGCGTCAGATTCTATAATACCTACAGGTGCTTGAGAAGTAGTTACTGTTTGAAAAGTTCCATTTAAATACATTATAGGTTTATCGGACATGCTGTACGAACGATCATATTGAACTGCAGAATAATGCCATTCATCTAATATTATAGAATTGGTGGGGGCATACCACACACCATTAGTAGTACTCCAGCCTTGTATAAAACCAAATTTATCATCAGTGTCATTTATAAAAAGGTTCCAACCATATTCATTCCAGGCGGCAGATTTAGATGCCATTCGTCCAGAGCTACCTTCTCCCCAGCCTTCTGGTTTAAAAATAGATTCAATGGTTATGGTGCTAATATTATCTAAACTCGCATTACTTCCACAATCAATAGCATCATCAGTCCCATCAAAATCTATGGCTTTCCCAACTTTACCATCAACTAAATCACCGGCCGACATACTGTATACTCTAAATTCTTTTATATTTATGTATTGAGTGTTTGTATGGCACTGTACTCGTAAGTACCTTGTATTTACATTAAGGCCAAAATCATCTGTATCCCATGTAAGATCCAGACCTGTATTATTATTTTCAGTTATTATATTTACAACATTTGTAGTAAAACCATAATCATCAGCTGTTTGAATGTAGAAATAATAAGGTCTGTTAGTCATTCTTTTAAACATGTTTATTTTTACAATAACATATTCAGCGCCCAAATCAATTTTCCACCATTCACTAGAACCAAGAGCATTAGTATGATTCCAATCACCAGTGTTATTGTTCACAGCAAGGTTTGCGCCCATGCCGTACATAGTAGTACTTTGTGCACAAGTTTTCCATAACGCTATATTTGTAGTTCCAACAGACCACCCTCCATCATTTCCAAAAACAGTAGAATCTAATATATCTTCCACATCATTTAAATGCCAAACACCTTTAAAATTAGAATCCCATACATTTTTAGCTGGCGTATCTCCAATGTCACCTATATAAGTTGTGTTTTCACCTTGTGTATTCTCATAATATAAATAAAAAATTGTGTCGGTTCCTGAAACAATTGCTGGAACTTTTACCCACAGCTCAGCATTTTCATTACCATGATCCCATCTCTCTATTTCTGTATAAAGCTGGTTCTCTGCAGAATCAGTTACGGTAATCTTTTTACGATTAGAATAAGACCCTACTTCGTCAAAAACTTTCGTGGTATCAAAACTATTAATCCCAACACCTGAAGACAGCGTCACAAGAACAGGAAAATACGTAAGATCCCCATCAATTTTTGAACTGTCTATAGTTAATTTTAATTTTAGAACATCTATAGCATCAACATTTACAGGTTTAAATACAAAATTATCAATTGACCAAATATTCATTCTTTACCTCTGTAATATAATCATTATTTTTAATTTGTCAAGCTTATTTTTCAATATTTATAATAACTGGTTTCAATGCTTCATAAAGCTCACATAAAACTCCAGCGCCACCGTAAACAGGTAATTTACAGTCGACTATTTGCCTTACTGTTTTAACAGAATCTTCCGGGCAAACAGAAATTTCTGCCATTTTAAGGTTTTCAATGTCTGAATACGAACATCCAACATATAAAACATTTTCAGCAGATACTCCATATCTCCTTATTATCTCTATCAACTTTTCTTTTTTATTTTTTGAAGCATGAAAAAAAGGAATATTTTTCTTTTTACATAAATGATAATTAATTGTATTATCTTTAGACAAAAATACAAATATAAATGCTTTTTTTAACTCATTTATTGCTTCAAAATCTTTCATATAATATTGTTTAAATAGAGTATTTCCTAGTTCATCAATGGGAGATAAATGTTCAGTTATTATACCGTCAATTTCACTGATAATAATTTTTAATTTAGAACATTTCTCTTCAAATTTTTCCATATTAACCACCTTTTTCTATACTTCCTTATTCATAATTAAATCCTGATGTGGCTCCTTTTATATCTAGCCAATCTTTAACTGTTCTAATCCTTTCGTTTACATCGTTAGCAGCTTTACACATATCAGCAGTTACATTATTTTCTTCTGCCCATTTGACAAACGCTTGAATATCTTTGGGAAAACATTTACCGCCGTAACCTCTGCACCTATCATGACCAGGAACATCAGTATGGCTATTACCTATTCGTTGGTCAGCAAGCCACATGTCTCTTAATTCCTCATAAGAAACACCTATATGCTTTGCAACATCGTACATTTCATTCAAAAATGAAACTTTAATTGCAAAGAAACAATTGGCCATATATTTTACAACTTCTGCACCTTCCCACGTAGTTAAATAAATTGGAGTGTGTGTGAACCTAGTTCTATAAAATCTTTTAAGTTCTTTAGCCGCTAAATTGGTACCTGGTTCATGTCCTATAATAATTCTGGCTGTATTAATAAAATCTAATTTTGCCTGCCTCTCAGTGAGAAACTCAGGGCAAAAACAAAAATCGTGTTTTGGATATTTTTCAGAATAATTTCTTGTAGTTCCAGGTATAATTGTACTCCTCAACACAATAGTTTTTCTTTCTTTTGCTACATCAATTACACTTTTTACAGCGTCATCCATGTTTGATAAATCTTGAGTGCCATCTTCATTCATTGGAGTTGGAACCCCCACCATAATAAAATTAGATGAATTTACGGTGTCTTCCAAACTGTCATAAATATTTTCATATTTATCATAAATTTTTATATTTGCATGCAAAGAAAATCCATGCGCTAAAGCCTTTCCTAAAAATCCAAAACCTATAATACCTATATTTTCCATATTATCCTCCTATAAAACTATCAAACCATTTTACATTAACCTCTTTCTATACCATTCTATAGCCTTATCTAGACCAGTATGAATATCATACTGTGCTTCATATCCTAAATGTTCTTCAATATTAGTTAAATCTGCTAAAGTATGCCTTGCATCTCCGGCTCTGAAGTCTATATATATAGGTTCAATTTCTGGCTTATTAAATCTTCCTTTAATCAACGTAAATAATTTATTCAAAGAAGTACTTTCTGCTGCGCCGACATTAAAAATGTTAGCTCCTTTTAAATCGCTTTTAGCAGCTAGTATATTAGCTTCAACTACATCTTCAACATAACAAAAATCTCTACTAGTTTTTCCATCGCCGAAAATATGAACGTCTTTATCATTAATAAAAGCTCTACACCACGTAGGAATAACTGTTACATAAGGACCTTCAAATTTTTGATTAGGCCCATAAACATTAAAATAACGTAGACCAATGGTGTCAAAACCATAAGCATTAGTAAATGCTGCTGCATATGTCTCGTTAATTTTTTTAGTGGCAGCATATGGTGATAGGGGATTCCCAATAATACTTTCAATTTTAGGTAATGTTTCATCATCTCCATACACAGAACTAGATGATGCATATACAAACTTTTTTACGTTTGCTTCTTTAGCAGCAATCAACATATTTAAAAATCCTGTAACATTAACATCGTGTACAACACCAGGTGTTTCTATGGATCTAGGAACAGATGCTAGAGCTGCTTGGTGTAAAACATAATCAACTTGATCACACAAATAATGACATGTCTTATAAGTTCTTATATCCCCCTCATAAAATATAAAATTATTTGTATATTTTTCATACTCTTTTATATTTTCGTAATCACCATTAGAAAAATTATCTAACGCAAAAACTAGTTGATTATCCTCAATTAGTTGTTTAACTATATTAGACCCTATAAATCCTGCTGCTCCTGTTACTAACCATTTTTCTCTCATATTAATCTCCTATTCTATCGGTGTGTCTGACCCTTCCGTATCAATAACTTTATTTCTGTCCCACAAAGATGTGGTCATTATTTTAGATTCATCACAACGGTGTTTATATTTATCAGCAATCAGCATAACCTCAGTCAAAAGACCATTATCTAAAGTAGTAGGTTTTAGACCGAGCCCCAAAAATTTGTCATTTGTAAATTCAAGATCGTTTCTTACATCTTCATTTCTGGGATTAGTATAATATCTTATTTCAGCGTTTGTCAATTTACAAATTTTCTTTGCTAACATGTGTATATTATGACATTCTGTAGTCTGATTGAATATTTTAACACGGTCTCCTTTTAGAGGGGGGTTTGCAATCGCCAACTTCACACAATTAACAGAATCCCTCACGTGTATAAACGCTCTGGTCTGTCCACCAGTACCGTAGACAGTTAGCGGATGTTCCATTGCTGCCTGCATTAAAAATCTGTTTAACACAGTTCCGTAATCACCATCATAATCGAAACGATTTATCAGCCTCTCATCTAACATGGTTTCTTCCGTGGTAGTTCCCCAAACAATTCCTTGGTGTAAGTCTGTAATTCTAACTTTATCATTTTTATTATAATACATAAATGCTAAAGCGTCTTGTGTTTTTGTCAAATGGTAAATACTCCCAGGATTAGTTGGATACATTATCTCTAATTCTTTCTCTCCATAACTTGTATCTACTTTAACTTTCAAATAACCTTCTGGTATAGGCATCCCTACAGTACCATAACCATATACTCCTGTGGTTCCTAAATGAACCACATGGATATCCAAGCCAGATTCTACAATCGCGCAAAGGATGTTGTGTGTAGCATTTGTATTATTATTTATTGTATATCGCTTATGATAAGATGACTTCATAGAATAAGGTGCTGCTCTTTGTTCAGCATAATGTACAACAGCTTCAGGCTTTAATTCTTCAAATAAAGCTAATATTCTATCGTAATGGTCTGACACATCCAGGTATTCAAACCTTATTTTATTACCAGTTATTTCTTCCCAGGCTTCTAGCCTGGTACTTATACGTGTAATAGGTGTTAAAGATTCACATTCCAATTCAATGTCTGTTTTTCTTCTAACCAAATTGTCTACAATTGTTACATCATATCCTTCTTTAGATAGAGCTAAACTAAGTGGCCAGCCACAGAAACCGTCGCCTCCAAATACCATAATATTTTTTTTGCTCATATTATTTCCTCCAAGAACCTTTTTTATACCCCTTCTCTGCTCCCACATGTACATAATGCAAATCATTGTGACCTAAAATAAACTTTCTAAAACCAAGTTTTTTTGATGTTGGTGTAAGTATACCTGCCTCATGAAGCCGTTTATCCCAACCTATAGAATCAATTAATTTACAAACCAACTCAGTGTTAAAAATACCAGTTGCCACAGAAAAAAAATCAAACTCAGTTAACTTGACACCACTAATATTTACATTCCGTGGATTAGTTGTTTTAGGTACTGCTCCCCTACTCATTAGTATTTCCACAAAATAATCATTTTTAGATAAAATATCAACAAGAGGGTCTATATTAATTTCTTTTATAAATTGATTGTCGTCTTCTAAATGAAAAAAATATTTAGATTTACACAAAGAAACTACAGGAGCAAAGAAAAAACCAGGACCCATCTTTGTTTCTTTAAACACAATTTCATCGAATAATTTTTTTCTGTCAGTTATCCATTTCCTACCAAGCGCTTGGCGTTCTACATCAGCTACCACGTCTTCTAAAATAACATATCTAAATTCATGTCTATCACTTTTAACATACTTCATAAATGTTTCAATAGATACCTCTAATATATCTGGCCTAGCACAACTATTTATTAATACATCTATAATCATTTTTTTCTCCAAAGATTGTGTTGATGGTTAATTCGTGGTACTATATTATTATAATTCTTCGTCCTAATATTAAATTCAGGCGGTAATGTATGAACATGTAAATCAGAACACTGCCATAAAGATACTCTAAACGAAGGTTGATCTCTAACTTCCTTCGTAAACCTATACCATACATTATAATTCTTACGCCAAACTTTAAAAAAGTTTTCCACTACTGGCACTTTTCTAAACAACATAACACCCCCACCATATTCTGGAAATCCATCCGGAATCTTAGCATAGTCAGGATACACCGAGCTTTTTTTATTGTCTTTTCTAATAAGATCATGGGTAGCAGATATATCAAATCTCCCCATTAAACCAAAAATTTCATCAATAGGTCCGACTATTTCTGTATCACAATCTAAATATAATGTATTGTAATATGGTGAATCATATAAATAGTCTTGCTTTACTCGCTCACTATTTATCGGTATTATCTTTACACTATCTATTCCTTTAATTTTAGGATTTTTGTCTGTAAGTAAAGTTATAGATAAATTAGGATGCCTTTTCTTAACAGATTCGACAGAATAATGAAGCTCCTTAATTCTATCAGCTTTTTTGTTTCCAACAAATGTTATATATACTATACCATTTTTCATAATTTATTCCTTTTATTTACATTTTCACTTGTAAAATGATGCGCAGTTAACCCAGTAATTTTATCCATTCCTTCATTTGGTAATACTATTTTATTAATATTATTAATTATATTTACTAATCTATTAGACAATTTTAATTCAAATATAATACACAATTCTTTAATTACTTTTTCTTTATCACTAATTAATTCATCAAAACCAAATGTTTTAATAAAATTCTTATGTTTTGCCCATTTTTTATACCTATTATAATCATTGTCTATTATTTTTTCTATTTCAAAATCTGATAACTTTTTACCCTTCATAAGAAGTTGATGATTTTTTATAGACTCAAATTGAGAATTCTTTGGTCTGTCACACGAAAAAACATAATCAGCATTATTATACAAATGTTTATCATAACCATGTATCTTAATTACATGGTGTTTTAATGCATTATTATGGTTATAATATTTATATAAACTACAGTAAACAGCGTCACCAAAAAACTCTTTTAATATTAATCTAACTACGTTATATAATAAAGTACTTCCGGATCTACTTCTTCCTGCACACACCACTATCATGTTTTAAACCTCCCCTTTAACAACAAAAACTACCCTTTTATCCTCTCTACTCCTCTTCTTAACCCACTCAGTTTCCAAAATTATATTTAATTCATCAACTATTACAAAATTTTTTGATAACAATTCTCTATATTCAAACAAATTAGCACCAAAACAATCGGCTTTCATAGACTTTAATCTTTTTTCGGGTACCTCACACATCAAACTCCACTCTATAAAACAACGCCCTGTATTAGAAAGACACCTAATCCATTGAGACAAACAATGTTTAGGATTATAACTGTGATCTAGCGAGTTGCTGTAAATAAAATCTACATTATTTACCCATTCGTCTTTAATATTATGGAAATCCCACTGTATAGTATGTTCAAACTTATCAGCCGTAACAGAAATTTCTGTGCCTATTATATCAAAACCCAACACTTTTCTAAAACGTTTAACTTCCCAAGCATTTCTTACACCGTGGCAAATACCAAATTTCGGTGATGGAATATTCTTCTTCACATAATCACTTATTAATTGTATTATTTCTTCTCGCATATATACTCTATCAAGTTTTTTAATATTACAATCAGTTTGAGCTTTAACATAGTCTTCATAAGATTTATATTTATAAATTTTCATTTATTTCTCCGCTATTATCCACACTGTAACTAAATGCTTATTATCACACACCATAGCTCTTTTCTCTATAGGACTTCCAGGCTTTACAACACCTCCTGGACCAGCGCCCAAACATACCTCTGCCACAAATTCTCGATTGCCATTTCCTTCTGATACGTGTATTTTAGAAAACTTTTCACATAATATTCTAAGACCGGCCGGAGTAAATCGCCAATAATCATAAGGAACGCCATGTATATAGAACATAAGCGCTGATGTTAAAACAGTAATACCTCCAGGTTTTAATACCCTCCTAACTTCCTCTACGCCAACCCACGGTTTTCTAACATGTTCTATAACCTGATCGGCCAAAACGTAGTCAAATGAATCGTCATCATAGGACAATTTTTGAATATCTACCGCTGGATAATCAGGCGATATTGCTGTAGTACCTTTTGGAAGCATGTTAAATAATGCAGGATTAGCTCCTTTACCGTTTAAGGTGTCTCCTATCACCAAACACTTTCCAGAATTAAGTCTAATTTGTTTAAGAGTATTTTCTATTTTTGTATACATTCCGTATCTAGAAAATTTATATCTTTTGCCAACCATATTACATCCTCCTTAAAATAACACGACCGTTTTTATCACTTTTCCAGTTCTGACTATATATACTATGAGTCACAAATGTTTCTAACCACCCTTTATATTCATCTTTAGAAGGACAATGTTCGAAATACTTATCACCGTAATGAACCTCTAAAGAAATCTGTAAAAAATACTTCATATATTCCATAGCATCATTGTTCATAAGCGCTACCTCACCGCCCTCACAATCACACTTCATCAATACAACGTCTTCTGGTTTAATATTATTATCACTAATTATAGAGGGTAATGTAATACTTTTAACTACTTCTTCTGACACATTATCCTCTTTGCATTGATACATACCCTCATTCTTAGGAGTAGTAGTCAAATACATGTCATTACCGTTTCCAAGCGCAGTATTATATAAACGTACATTAGACATACCACTTGTATTAACTTGTAGATATACAAAATTATTAATTTGAGGCTCTAAACATATAATACCTTTTCTTATGTCTAGTATATCATTAACATACCTACTAAATACACCTATATTGGCTCCAATATCTATAACATAATCTATGTCTATGTCACTAAGATGTCTAATAGCGTATTCATCTTTGTCTATAATTTCTCTATTTAAAGTATTTAATAATTCTTTTGATGGTGTTTTTATAAGCATCTGATATCGCTCCAAATAATTAATGTAACCTCGTTATATATAAGGAGGTGATAAAAATGGTAGTAATGTGCTTCAATAATATTAAAAAATATTTGGAACAAGCAAAAGTTTCTTTAAAATCCATAAAAATTAACTCTCCTAACACAGCTGTAGTCTTATATTTGGTAAACTTTAATAAAAATGAGTTTAATGATTCTTATATAAAAAAATATATAAAACTAGATAACATTAAAAAAATTACTGCCTATTCTTTAGTTGCTATGTACGAAGTATTGAAAATATATAAACGCCCTATCTTATGGTTAGATGTGGATACCATAATACAAGGTGATTTATCTAAAATTTTTGACGATGTAACACCAAACACATTAAAAATATTGAAACGAACTGGTACAGATATAGACTCTGTGTTTAACACAGGTGTTGTAGCAGTTGGATATTCTGAAATAACATTAAAAATGTTAAACTTCGCATCAAAAAACGCCATAAACAACCCCTCATGGTTTGCTGATCAATATTATTTATATAAAGCATATACAAAATATAAAAACGAAATAAATCTTATAAATTTAAAACACCAAGTAAAATGGCATGATATTGGAGGTCTTCCAAATTCTTTTAACAACGAATCAATAATATGGCACTGTAAAAATAATCATTTTAATGAAAGTCCTTATAAAGAAGAATACAACTATTACAAAGAACTTAGATAATTCACCATTTTTCTCATGTTATCCTCTCTAGTTCCTATGTGATATTTCAAATGTCGTTGCATATTCTTAACAAGCTTCCAATTTGGGTTTCTGATAAGATATGCAGCGTGTTCTATATCTTTTCTGTTATAAACCATGGCTGTGTTGTTTGGAAATGCATAATCATAAATCATACCATTTAGTGGTTCATCACCACATACAACTAAACACCCACATAAATTAGCCTCCATAGGAACATTGTGCAATCCTTCGCCCTCTGTAGGTGCAAACCAAATATGACATGAGCTATACATATCACAAAGTTCCTCATGCCCTACATTATATATAGACTCAGTTAAGAAATCTTCGTTAGGATTAGCATTGCCTATACTTACATATTCATAATTTTCATGTCCTAATATATTGCTTAACTCAACAAAATCTTTCCACCGTTTTCTGGGCTGTTTTGTATATAAACAACCTATTCTAATTTTATTCTTTGGTCTCAATTTTTTATTCTTCCACCAACTAAAATCAATACCTTGGTAAACTACTTTAGAGTCTGCGCCGGTGCTTGCTAACTGTTGCTGCAATCCTTTTGAATTAACTATATTTAATATTCCAGAATTATACAATGTAGCTAAGTTCGCATCTGACATAGACCAATCCTCGTGTGCTCTTATATACCAAGCTTTTTTAGGGACATTTGTTTGTAAAGTAACAGCCACATCCGTACAAGCTACAGCTATAATTATATCTAAATCAGATGGTGTGTGGCGTATGATTGGTTTATGTTCAAACCAATTAAAATTATCTGACTTCGCTATTATATCGCATCTATGCCCTAATTCTTCTAAAACTTCAGCACATTTTATTATTGTTCTTGTTCCGCCGTTATTCCCTAAACCACTATTCATACTATTAAATGCTAAATTCATCTATTTTTCCCCTTAAAAATTTTGCTGCAACTGTCAAAGATAAATTTTGTTCATAATACTTTCTTGCGTCATACAATTCTAAATTATTCAATACAAACTTCACAAAACTCCAAAAGTTTTCCTTGTTTACAACTTCACCAGACGCAAATGGATGCCTTGAACTAACTACACTTTCAATATACTTCTCTTTCCAAAATCTCACTCCGTCTAAAACAACTATTGGCAATCCGCACGCTAACATTTCGGGGATGACACGAGGACAAGAATCTATATCACTGTTTACTGCAACTATCCCCATTTTACATTTAGCATAATGCTGTGCTATCTTTGTTCTTAATACCCTATAAGAAGTAACATTATTAGGATATTCATACCCGCGAGGGTTGTTTCCTAAATTTAATAATTTAATATCTTTCGGCACTGTTTTATACACAAATTTATGGCCTTTAAATTCCTGAGCGCCATTAGCTGGGAAACAAACATCATATTCTTTCTCAGCCTCAATAGGATACATTATATTATCTGCTGCTGGTTTAATAAATAATGTAGTAAGGGCTTTAGGAAATTTAGCTTTACATATCTCAACCTGCTCTGGCGAATCTTGTAAAATTATATCATAGTCGTAAAATCCTGGTTGCGGTAAAAATCTTCTTCCCGCTCCATAATAAATCTTTATTGCTTTTGGAAATCTTTTAAGAACGTGATGGTACTCTGGAAAACCACCTCTACAAAATACAACATCTGGCGTAAAAAGAGGGTCTATACATTTTGGATGCTTTATGTCATACATATTAAATGGTTTAGTCCATTTTTCTATGAAATTATGGGTAAATTTATGCTCCCTTTCTCCTCCCCAATACCATAGTTCTGCATAATGGTCATTACCTTTTGTCATTGCAAAAAAAAGTTGTGTCCAAACATCACATACATCTTCTAGCCTATTAAAAATTATTTCTTGTGGGTCTCTATCTTGTGGTACTTGACCTCTAAGCATTAAAAAATTCATATTTATCCTCAACAAATTTCGGTATAAATGGTCTGTAATCTATATTTTTGGCTAATTTTTTTCTATTGCAGGTGCCACATAAACATTGTATATTAAAAATATAATCTAAACCGCCGCGAGACAATGGTTTTATATGATCTGCAACTAATCCATAAATACCGCCTATTTCAAATTTTTTTCTACAACTCAAACATTTATAATCAAATATTTCACAAAGTTTTAAAAATTCTTTTTGAGTAAAAGATCCTTTAGCCTGCATTTTAATACGTCTTCTCTTTCTTCTTATTTCAGCATGTTTATTTTTATCTCTTGTAAGTTGAGCTTGTTTTATTATATCTGGATTGGCTTCAACATACTTCTTTCTACTAGCCCTGACTTTTTCTGGATTTCTTTGTCTATATCTTTTAGCTATCTTAGCGTCTTCTCCAGGATGTTCCTTCCTCCATTTTCGCTTAAGTTCTCTATGATATTTTCTACACTTCCTACACATTGCATAGTTAAAATCTTTTTTTATACCTTTACATCTTGAACATTTCATTTGTACCCTCCTCCTTAAATTTTTGATATATTATAATAAAGATTACTAAATCTTTTATATTTATCAAATGAATATTTCTTAATGTCTATATTTTTATATTCATACCCCGACAAAACTTTATTAATATCTCTAACCAAACCACTTTTATGCATATCATCAAACATTATAAAACTATTTTTAGTTACAAAATTATTTAAAACTGTAGGAATATAATTAATACGTTTCTTATTATTATCTATATCAAAAAATATTAAATCAAATTTGGTTGTGTCGTTATTTATACTGCCCCAAGTTTTGAAATTATCTATGTTTAATCCAAATTTCTCAACGAACATTTTACTTTTATTAAGCCATTCCTTATCAGAATCTATAGACCATACACAACTGTCTTCATAATAATTTTTTTTAAAATGTCTTAATGCATAAGAACTCATGCCACTACCCAAATCTAATACCATTTTTGGTTTTATAGCATCATATAACACCATCAAAAACACACAACATTCTAAAGAAGCAGCCATGTAATCAACAGAAACTGTATTCACATACTTATTATAAGCGTTTTTAATTTCGTTTTTATATAACTCACTTTTACTATTAAATATATTATCTATCCATTCAGCTATATCCATATTATCCTCCAATTTCTTCTAATTTTTTAAAAAATATATCAGTTTGTTTTTTTATGTTTGCGGTCTTAGTCCATGACATTCTATGTAATTGAACAAGCGGTTTTTTATTTATAGCATATTCATTTAAAATTACGTTCAAAATAGAACCTAAATCAACCAAATTTGCTTCGCAAACGCCAATTAAATCCGAAATTAAAACTTCCGAAATTGCTCCACATGCAAAAATTATATTGTCTGCTTTGTTTTGATTATTATAATCTAATATTTTTAATTTAATTTGTTCATATTTTTCTGAAGCATTCGTTAGAGGAGTTGATATAACTTTTAAATCTGGCTGTAAGTCTTTAAACGCTGCTTTACTTTCATCAGGATAGCCAGTAACTAAAATAGTTTTTTTAGAAAAAAGAAATGGTAAAACACTATTGTCATTTAAAAAATCATAGACATTCCACATCGCATTTCCATATAATTTATGTTGCGAAGTCTCAACAAAAAATTTTTGAGCTTTATACCATATATCCTTACTTTCTACATTATGTGGTTTTAAAAAAGGTATACATACTAATTGCCCTTTTACTTTAATAGATTTTAAAAGAAGTGGTGATATCCGTTCTTTATATTCTGTTTTTTGTCCTACTATTTTATTCATTAAAAGATATTCACCGTCTCCGTATCTTGAAATGGCTAATCTTTCACTATATATTTTTGATTTTAGGTAATCTACTGTTTCAATTCTGTCCATTATTTTCATTTATTTTTCTCCTTTATATATACCCACACAATGACATTAATTCCTTAAACTTAGGATTACCAAATCCATAATCAATTCTCCTATTTTATAGTTTTCTTAACGGTATCAACTATAACCTCTGGATCTATATTTCTACATCCATATGTTTTACATTCTTTCCATCTTCTTGTTCCCTGACACGAAATACAATTCAAATCATCTCTACATAATATTTTGCTAAACTTATGAAAACGTTTATCATAATTTTTTGCTTGAGAAGTAAAAGTAAATATAACTACGTTGTCTACTCCAAGAGCGTTAGCACAATGATAAAGACCGCTGTCGTTGCTCAAAAATAACTTACTATTTTTTATAGTACCTAAAGTATCATATAATTTTAATCCAGTTTTGTTTATTGTTCCCTTTATATACTCATTTTTACTTCCAACAGAACAAATTTTAAGGTTTTTAAGTAATTCTACCACTTCCCTATAACGGGGGTAACTTTTATATTTCCAAAAATCAGCACCTTTTCTATTATAACCATCATGTATAACTAAATCAAATTTTTCTTCCTGTTGTGTATAACTACAACCACTATGCCATAATAAATCTTCTTCTTTTATTTCTAAATGTCTTGCAATATCCATATAAACATCTATTTCTGATCTGTCCATTTCTATATTACTTATAGGAGTTAATAATTTAATTTGTTCCACAGGACCAAATTTTAAACGATCCTTAGCCCACCAGGTACTAACTTTTCCAATATATTCCTGTGGGTTAACGTTTGCAACTTCCATACCAGACATCCATCTATCTACGTGTGGTATAATTTTAGGTATTTGATAACTACCAAAAGCGTGCCAGAAATCTATTTTAAATTCTAATTTTTCTTTTATAGTTCTAACTACTGGAGCACATTGCATAACATTACCAATACCTTCGCCGGTACAAAATAATATTCTTTTACTCATTAGTTAACCTCAATGTTCCATCCCACCCATCTAGTTTTGGACTAAATGTTAAATAATCATTATATTGTTTTGTAGAAGATAATTCATACATCTTATCTGAACTTTTAATTATCTCTTTTAAATTTTCTAAACGTTCTTCATAGCTCCTTCCTGGAATTACTCCTCCTGGACGATTTTTTCCATAATAACCTATATGTTGCTGCCTATTAACACGAGGCATTATTACCCACCAGTCTTTTTCCATCAAAGCTATATCAACCAATCTATTTATTAATCCTGCTTGCTCATTATGTGCTCCTGACCCCATATATTTGTAATATTCTTTAGCTTTCGAATGGTCTTTGTATGTTTCATTCAACGTATTTATATAGTTTGCTCTAACACCAAAATTCTTATGTTCTTCCTTAAAAGTACCATAATAATCAGCATGTGCGTGTTTTACAATATATTCTTCGAAAAATTTCCTTGTTATTAACGGCCCACAAGCACAATAATGGTGCCCTTTATAAATTTCATTGACATTACCATCATCGTTTTTATTATATGCTGAAATAATACTATAATCACAAATATTATCCATATTCATAATCTTATCCAAAAATTCAAAATAAGTTTCATGAACACAAATATCGTCTTCTAAATATATAATATAATCATCAGTAAATTTAAAAGCAATTTTCATGCCACGTAAAATATTAGGTGTTAAACCCAACGGTTTCTCTCTAATAAGAACTTTCTTTGGAAACGGATACTTACTTATTATTTCCAACGTTTTTTCTGGTGGATTATAGTCTACTACAAAAATTGTGATAAAATCACCATCTATCGTATAATATTCTCTCGCCTTTACTTCATGTTCTATAGAAACTTGAAGCATCTCTGGTCGATTCCATGCTACACGCATAATAACATTCATTATGTATATCTCCTTATAGTTTTAAGAAACATCTTCTTATAAATGACTGAAGTTCCTGGTTGTGTTATAACATGACGAGCACAATCATTAGCAATTTTTGCTGCTATACTAACATCTATACCAAGCGAAATACAAACAGCCATTACTGATATTACAGTATCACCAGCACCAATAACATTATAAACATCCACAGGTATAGACGGTATTGAACATGTTTCTTCTTCTTCCATTAATTCCATTCCATCTTTCCCTAATGTTCTCAAAACATATCTAATATTTCTCGAAAATGGATGTTCTGATGATAAACATATTTCATCATATTCCTTTTTATTAGGAGTAATCATAAAAACGTCGTTGTATAACCACATGTTGCTTGGTTTAGGATCTGCTATTATTGGTATATTTAACTTTTTAATTCTTGACATCAAGTCAGCAGTAATCATACCTTTTGCATAATCTGATATAACAATTATATCGAAGTCTCCTTCTATTTTCCTTCTGCCAAGTTTTACAGGTTTTATTTCTTCCTTATCCACTCTAACTATTTGTGTATGCCCTTGGTTTGCTACTATTCTTATCTTCTGGGTAGTAATTTCATCTGTTTCTATTATTTTTTTAGAAACACCTAGTTTTTTTAATTCTTTGTGTATAATTGAACCTGCTTTATCTTTACCAACAGCAGCTAAGCACGTCACATTAGGTCCTAATTTTCTGATATTACGAACAACATTTCCACACCCGCCTAAATTACAATATTCTTTTGTAACTCTCACAACTGGGACAGGTGCTTCTGGAGAAAGTCTTTCAGCGTTTCCATATATATAATGGTCAAGCATTATATCTCCAACAACTAGAATATTTATATCTTCTAATTCTTTCACTTATAATTCCTTTTTTATTTCTCCGTTTTTATAAAGCTTATCTAATGTTATAGAGGTTGTTTCAAATTTGCAAAATTTATTTTTTTCTTTTACCACAATTTCTCTAATGTTGTCGTAGATTTTTTTAAAATCTTTAAATTCACTGTTTGGGTCACCATAAAATAATCCTCCGACAACCATGTCTTCTGCATTCATAGGTGTTGGGTATTTTCCAAACCAAACCCTTTCCCTAACTATATTACATAACATAGTTAAATCTAAATCGTCAAAATAAATACCACTACACACTTTATAGTTGTGAGATTCTTCGTAAGGACCTAAAGCTCTTTCTAAAAGCCCTTCATCATAATAAAACGTTCTATTATCTGATTTAGTACCAATTATCGTGTGGCCTTTCTTTCTAAAACCACTAATTTCTAAATGTCCATTTCTGCCTAGTTTAATTAATTTATCTTTTTCTTTCATTATTATTAAAGACTTTAATAATTTTTCTATAGCGTCTGCAATGTGCGATCTAACTTCTGAAGTTATTCTATAATCAAAACCTGGTACTGGCTCTTGAACAAACTCTTCATATAAATATTCTGCTATTTTAATATTTAAACCTGCATGTTCTAGCCACTGATCGATATCAAAAAAAGCTAATAGAAAACTTGTATTTTGCTCTTCATAATCTGAGCAGTCAATAATTATACATTTATCTCCACTATAACTCCTACCTCTTACAGCAATGAAAGTATCTGTTTCTTTACAATTATCTATTTTACTCATTATAGTTCCTCTAACTCTTTTATTATTTTTTTGCCTATTACTTCCCAGGAAAAATTTTTCCTTATATGTTCTTTTAATAAAGCTCCTTTTCTCTTTGCTTCTCCTTGATTCGAATAGACAGTTCTCATATTTAAAGCTCCCTTTAAAACATCCGGCTCAGCCCACAACTGATCGCCTCTATACCATGGGCTCCACGACATGCCGTGCACTGGTGTCAAAGTATAGTTAACTAAATAACTATTATTTTCTTTAGCGTATTCAGTTGCGCCGCCAAAACCTGTAATAATTATAGAATTGCCACAAGCTCCTGCTGTAAATGGTGATAATCCAAATCCTTCTCCTCTATCCAACGAAACATAACAATCTCCTCTAGCATGCAAACCTAACATTTCTTCATGACTAAGCATATCAAGTATTAAATATATTTTAGGGTGGTTATCCATCGGCATTGCTTTCTTAAGCTGACGAACAGTTTGACGAATAGCTTCTTTTTCCGAATCTCTATAATCGCCTCTATAAACTTTTAAAACCAATGCCACATTTTCATCATTTTGAAACGCATACCAATAAGATTTTATTAATGCCATAGGATTCTTACGTTCAGTCCATTGAAAAATTGAATAAAATATATAAGCATTTTCTTGCGGTCCGTTAATATGATAAGGTTCTACACCATCAAATTCGCTTACATTTATTCCATGAGGAACAACACCAACGGGAACAGTAACACCACTACCTTCAAACACATTAACATTCCATTCACTACCTACCAATACTTTATCTACACTCTCATTTATATATACTTTCCAATCAGGATGTAATTTAGAGGTTTCAAAAATAGTGTATCCAACATTGATTTTATCGTTTTCCTTATGTTTACTATAGAATTCTGGAGTAGTATGTATAATGACTATATTATAATCAATTTTTTTATTTACCAAACTACGTAAAATCTTTCCATCTTCCCCTAGATCAGGTCTTGCTTGCTCAAAAGATATTGGTGCTAATGTTATTGGAACGCCCAAACTATGCAAAGCTAATACATTACCTCTAGAAGCTTGCGCATAACCTGAATTATCAAACAAAGGTGAAACATATTTAATTCCTTTGATCTCCATTTAATTTCTCCTTAGATTTCTCTAATCTAGATTTTACTCTGTCAGATTTAAAATCTACTATATCCATAACTTGCTCTTTACCAAAATAAATCATCATCTGATGCACCATAAGATAAACATCTGCAACTTCTTCAAGCATCTTTTTATAACTACCTTTACGACCTCTAAGAATATGAGAAGTAGCTACTATAAGCTCAGCACATTCTTCCTGAACCACTCTAGCCTGCTTCTCAAATCCCCAGAAATCCATACAATCTTTATATAATTTTTGTAATTCTTTTTCGTCTCTCATAATTAAATCCTTTAAAATGATTCAGCATCTATTATTTTTTCGCCTTCAGGTATAATATTTTCTGTGACCGTAGTCAAATCTTCATATACATTGTCAAAAACTTGTACCCATCTAGGAACTACATGTTTCTGCCAATCAAGTTTAGTAGTAACCCACTTATAAGCAGTCTCAGCTTTCTCCATTGCTTCTTCATAATTATTATACACGTGTAACATGGTTTCTACTAAGTGTTCTGTGTCTACTAGTGGTCTAATAATTTCATTATCATTAGATAAAACAGTGTGTAATGAAGAAGAAGTTCCACTCCTTACCAAATACCCTTTGTCTTCATCAATTGCTTCTACCAAAGCTGTATTAGCAGGCGCAATTACAGGTGTCTTGGTAGCCATTGCCTCACTCCAGGCCAGGCCCCAACCTTCTCCAAGAGTAGTAGTAATAATACAATCACTTGCATTATAAATCATATTTACTACTTCTTTTGGGTATCCTTGATTAGGTCCAAAATTTTCTGGGAAAAGAACATCCTCTTTTATATCAAAACCATAAGCTTTACAAACTTCTGAAAGATTCCATCCTTGGTCTTGTTGAGCCATATGTAAATAAAGTATAGCGTTAGATACTTCTTTTCTAAATTCATGAAAAGCGTGGATTGTTCTTGGAATATCCTTTCTTTGTTGATTACGATTTATATTGGTAAATATAAATTTGTCTGCATGTTTACCAAAATAATTTTTTCTAAACGCTTTTACTTCATCATCCGCGCGAACAAAATAATCAACCGTATTAACACCGTGAGGTATTACATATAGTTCCTGACAACTTTCAAGAACTTTCATAGACTCTGCCTTTCCAAATTCTGAATAAGCAACTAGATAATCAACAACATTTACATTTTCAATCCATTTCTTTTTAGGAGTACCATCTATCGGATAATAACAAATAGATTTAAAATTCTTTCCAGAAGATTTCAAATGTGGTATAAGTTGCGGTAGAAAATCTAGTATAAATGTATCCTGTAGAAAAAATAACAAATCAAAATTCATATTTGGAATCATACCGCAGATTTTTTTGCGGCCATATGGGTCTCGTTCTTGGTTGATTCCAACAGGCCAAATTTTATATGGAAAAGAATGTGGATCACCCCAAAAGTTTATCCCAAGAATTTCAATTTCGTATCTTCCAGTCCTATATAATCCTTCTAAAATGTTTCTACTCACAGTTCCGAAGCCCGTTGCGCAACTGGGAGTGTCCATATAACAAAGTACTTTTATCTTTTTGTCCATAATACTTATTCCTCCTTAGATTTCTTTACCTTTTTAGTAGATAGAAAAGGTGACGTATAATTAACCCTAGCAGTATCCTCAATTCTTTCTTTTACAGCTGGATTTTTATCAATATATTTTTTAACCGCTGTTTTGTTTAAATTAACTAATTCTATAAATTCTTCAGATGGAACAGAATTATATACGGTTTTCAAATCATAATTTATTCTAGAGTTCTGACGGATATAAACCTCTTCGTCTTCCATTTTTAGATTAACATGACTATCCCTTATTTTGTCCATTATAGCCATATTAAGTTCTCTTTCTCTTCCTTCCAAAATCTTTTTAACGCTTCTAACTTCAGACCATTCTTTTACCAATACATCATCATCAAGTCTGAAAGTTTTTAAGAATTTGTAATCTGATTTTTTACATGCTTTTTCATAACCATCACAGTATTCTTTATAATCACACCATGGACAAAATATATTTAATCTTGCCTTTGCATCTTTCTTTTTTAAATTTGTCATTTGGGAATGAACAGCTGTTAAATATTTAGAAAACTCTTTTCTTTCTTCGGGTGTTCTATAAGTATATAATATTTCAGATCTTAATAGGTCTAAACTTAGAATAATTCTTTCATAGTTCGGCCACAAAATACTAGCCACTAAATCATATATAGATAGCTGTATATCACTCTTCAATTGATGAACAGTTGGTGCAGTTTTAGATGTCTTATAATCTACAATTAACAATGTTCCTTCATCTACTTCTATAGCCTTATCTATAGCCCCAATTAATGCTACTCCATCTTCAGTAGTTACTTCTTCTGAACCTTCATCATAGTATCCAAATCTTTTTTCAAGTTGTATTATTTTTCCTAAATCAAAATTATTTAGTCGGCGGGAAACTAATTCTATCCCTTCCTTATGAATATCTAAATTTTCAATTCCTTCTTTAATAGATACTTCAGTATACCTATCTAAAATTTTCTTTTTATCTGTTTTTGTAAATTTATTTTTTTCCATCCATATCTTTCCGGCAAGCTCTAACGATTCATGAACCGCTAATCCCAACCTAAAAGCCGGAGATGGTACTTTAGGTAAGTGATCTACATAATTAAACCAATATCTTAACTGGCATTGTAGAAAAGTATTAACTCTTGTCGCGCTTAATTTAATCTCCTTAGCCATTAAATTTATCTCCTTTATTTTTTAATACCTTTTTATATAATTCGAAAAAAACTTCAGTATCTAATACAACAATAGGTTTTTCTCTATTTTTTTTACATATTAATAACCAATACGTTCCTTCTTTTTCATTCTCTTGTGCCTGCTTAATCCAAGCAGGAATTGACCATGTCTCTTGGGCCTTACATTCAATTGAAAATGGAAACAGTTTTAACGCCTCGCCATAAAGTTTTACATCCGTTCCTGATTGTCCCATTTCTCTACCTTGAATGTCTTTATCCTTACCCCAAGGAATATTCAGCAATTCAGATATTTTTTTTGCTGCCCAATTCTGAAGTCTACGGCCTTTCGCCTTACGTGATTTAGGGGTTATACTCATTATATCTCCTTATCCCTAACATACCCTGTTTTTACCATAGAATTTTCATCGCTTTTACATACTTTCATACCCCAAAGTTTACAAATAACACCATCGTCATTTATCGAATCAAAAGCATCAGAATTTCTAAAAGACCAATCCATACCCTCATCACTTTGAAGCAACTCATATTCTTTCTTACCCAACATAAGCACATTAGGTTTTACTTCCATATCTCTGTGAAATCTTACTATACATACATTAATTAGATGTACTAGTTCTTCTATATTCAATTTCATAATCTTATCTCCTTATCATATATTTTTATGCTTTAAGTAGTTAATTCATCGAATAATTTTTTTTCTTCTTTTTTTCTATCTACTATATAAACAGCTTTACAAAAAGATTCTTTATCCATTAATATTAAATCAACACTCCAACTATTATCCAAATCATCATCTTCGTAATCAAAACCATCGTCTTCGTAATCACAAAACTTATTAATTTCTTCCATTTCTTTTTTGCCAAGTAATATAGCATTAAACTCTTTTCCCTCTCTTTTAACTTCTACCATAGCTACATTTATTTTTTCTTTAATGTTCATTATAATTCCTCCAAAATTTTTATTTGTTCTCCTGTTAAATCTTCTTTCCTTGGTAAAATCATATTAAGTTGAACCATTACATCACCATCAGGTCCTCCATTTAAACCTTTTCCTCCTGCGTTTCCTAATCTAACCATACTACCGTCCCTCATATTTTTACCAATTTTCATTTTTATTTCTTTATTTTTAATTTCTATTCTACCACTACCTTTACATTCCTCACATTTTTCGATAGCTATAAATCCTTTACCGGCACATTTTGAACACATTGTAATTGATTGCATGTAGATACCTTGACCAGTTTTTACTTCTATCACTTGCCCACTTCCATTACAATTATTACAACTTTCTGATGTCTTTGCACCAGTACCTTTACAAGCGACACAGACGTCTACAAAATTTATATTAAATTCTACATCTTCTCTTAAAATAAATTTGCTTAGTGGAACATCTATGCTAGCATTAACTGACACACCTTTCATAGGGCTATTATGGTCTGGCCTCTTCATAGGCCTCATGCCTGCAGGCATTCCGCCAAAACCACTAAATCCTCTAAGAAAATCTTCGAATGGATTAAAACCGCTCATAGGGTTGTCATATTCTTTTCTTTTTTGTGGATTAGATAAAGTAGCATAAGCAACGCTAATCTCTTTAAATTTTTCTTCAGCTTCTTTATCATCAGTATTTCTATCAGGATGATATTTCATCGACAATTTTCTATAAGATTTTTTAATTTCTTCCTGAGAAGCATCTTTGCTTACTTCCAAAATTTTATAAAGATTTTTATTTTCCATACTCAACTACCGCCCATTCAAAAAAACACTCACCACATTTATATAGTTTATACCCAGGGCCGGACTTGAAGACTTCTTCATCTACCTCGTAACTAATTCCTTCACAAACCAAACATTCGTGAACATAATCCATCATTTCCATAATTTTTACCTTTCTAGTTAACGTTATCTGGTGTTTCTATCATGTCTATGACCTGACCAGAAATCTCTACAGTATCTTTTTTAAAAACTAAAGATATAGGTGCAAACAATTGATTTTTCTCCAACGCAGGGTATTTACTTACAGCAAAAAGCACTTTAGAAATTGCTGGCAAATACATTATTCTTTTTCTAGCATCATATAAATCAAATTCGCCGTCCTCTTTACTAAAGAGCGCTGGTTCCAAGTCATGGTAAGTGCCTTTCCTTGGTATTGTTATTATATGTCTCTCATCTGATACCTTAAATGCGTACTTTCTTGCCGGCATTAATGCCATAGTAGGAGTTCCTACCTGTGTTTTAGCTTCAACTTTATCACTACTCATTACATTTCCTCCTTGTCTAATCTTTTAAAATAATCAACTTGTACTTCTGTCCAAAATTTCTTATCATAACCTCCGCAATGTCTGCATTTCCCAGAATAATCTCTTTCTTCTATGTGACCATGTATTTCTACAAAAGTTCCCTTTGGTAATTCTCCAAGTCCTTCAGCACAGCTGAAAGAAGAAATCTTAATATATTGATAACCATCAGAATTAACAGCAGGTATAGCTAATGTCGCTTTAAATAAATTACTATTGTAATCTCCCACCATTTTAATACTGGGGTTAGTTACTTTACCTCTCAATCTCACAAAATTTTCACCTTCCATTTTATCCTACCTTTCAATTCCCAAATAATTATAAATTTTTTCAGACGTCAGATCTGCTGGGTCTAAACCATCTTGTATGATAAAAACTGGAATAACTTCAATTTTATCTTTAAGGTCCTTATATGCAGATACTGTTCCGGCAATACCTGCTTTATCACAATCGAACATAACTACAACACCTTTTAAAGCATAAGAACATAATAAATTTTGCTGTCCAGGAGTTATTTTATTCCCCATTATAGCTACCACATTTGGTATCCCATAAGAATGAAGCCTCCAAACCGACTTGAATCCCTCTACAACAATAATTGGTGTTGTCTCTCCATATTCCTTAGCTCTATTCAAATTATACAACACGTTATTTTTGTCAAAATTAATAGATAAAATATATTTACGATCATAACTAACATCATGCCTTATATCTCTTAAACTATATGCTACTAATTTATTATCAACATCTCGTATTGGAATAATGTCCCTTATAAATCCATATTTATCAGTATAACCGCCTGCAATTTCAAAGTAATCTAAAGTTTCTTTGGAAAAACCACCTTCCAAAAAATAGTTAGATCTAAACGGTTTAAACTGACTCAAACATTCCTCTGTTACTATTGAATCTCCTACTTCATTTTTTCTGTGTCTATCTACAAAATCTTCCTTTTCCCTTTTAAGTTCATACTGTAATGCTTTAAACCCCAAATCGCTGACATCTCCTACCAGATCTTTCAAGTAATCAACAGCAGCAACAAAATCTAAATTAGAAGTAGCCTGAATAAGCCCTATTATATCACTCCCATAACTCTCGTGACATTGCCCTGTAAAACATATCCACGATCTAGTCTCTTTATTAAATCTAAATGCTGTTTTATTGTCGCCGCCATGTATCTTACATTCAGCTCTGATTTCTTTTGATGTTTCACGATCAACTTCAAATCCAAGAGATTCAATGAGGTATCTAGGTTCTACTATACTTTTTAATTGCTTTAATTTTGTTTTAAAATCACTAAACTGATTCTGTGTCGTCATAGTATGCGCTACCTTCATTTATTATATTGCTAAAATCAATTGTCTGTTCTGTTATTTTAACTTCCTTTATACGAAGTTGCTCTTTAAAAAAATGGTAACCTATACCTTCTTCCGGGGTTGCGCCTCCTCTACGTGTGTTTCTAACAACAAGCTTATGAGTGCCTGCTCTATAACCGTCTTCTAATTCATCAGGTTTCTTACTCATCCATTGTGCAATTACATCACCAAACCTAGCTATTTTATCACTATCAGCTATATCACCAGAACGATTTATTTGTACTGCAGTAACCGCTGGTATATCCAACTCTCCAGATAAATTTTTAAGTACCGTTGTTATGTCTCCTAATAACTGATATTCATTCCTTTGTCTGTCCACAGTAGACAAATCAGGCTCCTTTAAATAATCAAACATAATCAGCCCCAAATCATGTTTTATTTTATATTTTTTATATAACGCAACAACTTTGTCTACGCTATATCCTGGCATATACTCGTGATATAATTTTCCTTCATCAACTATTTTAATACATTTTTCAACTAAACTACCGTAAGTTTCTTTTGAATATCCACCATGTATGATCTCCCGTTCTTTTATACCGCTCAAGGCAGCAATAGCTCTTGGCCTCCATTGTGCAAATGGCATTTCTGTATCAATATATAACACTGTTTTTCCTAATCTATATGCAGCATTCAAAGCAATATTAGTTAAAAGTGTAGACTTGCCCTCCTTGAGACGAGCGGACACTATAAATAGAGTACCATTTATTAACCCATCAATTTGTTTGTCTAAGATTGGATATCCAGTAGATAGTCCAGTCTGTGTTATTCTATTTTCTTTTTTTTCTTCTATAAATTCCGCTAAGCCGTGCGCAAAATCTTTAGGTTCAGCGATTGCTTTACTCTCTGTAGATAAATTCAATATTTTATTCTCTACATCCCCAATAAGGTCTGAGCTGTCTTTACCTTCTTTTGCATTATCAACAATATTAGCAGTGTTTTCTCTTAAAATAGTATGCAGTTTATATTTAGTACTGGCTTCAAGAACATTATTTAAATAAATATTAAAATTTTTATCAGACACAGACATGTTATTTATACTTTGAAGATAATCAATACCACCAACACTTTGCAAGCATCCCTCATTACGAGCTATATCCACAATCATAGCTATGTCAAATACTTCTATACCTTTATTTAGCATGGATTTCATAAGCACAAACAAAGTTGAATGTTCCGAATATAGAAAATCTTTTTCAGTCATTTTAGAAATTAATGTATAAAAATTATCTATACTTTTGAATGAAAATGCTAAAAGAGCTCTTTCATCAGTGGCTTTACAAAACATTTGTTTTAATTCTAGTTCCTTCATTAAATCTTCCTCTCCTGTCTTGTGGCATATAATTCATTTTCCCTACGTGTTAACTCTCTTTTAAATGTAGCAATTAATTCACTTATTGTTTTATCAATTCCTTCCAAAAGAAGAAGCTCATCTTTCAGAGGCTCCATCGCTACTTGCAAACCAATTAATTCTTTGGATGAAGATTTTATATGCGTAACTGCGTTAGTTTTATTTCCATAATCCTTAATTAACTCCTTTGTTAACAATAAATCCAACGTTCCTTCAAGCAATCTTTTTTTTCGTGTTAACTCTATTTTGGTTTGATTGGTTTGATGTCTCAAAAATATTAAATACTGAGCTAAAGCTATGCAATATTTACTAATTTTTATTCCATCTGTAACATCAAGTTTTCTAACATCAAAATGAAATATTTCTTCAATAAAACTTTTATCTGGTTTTATATCTTTATATAATAATACATGTTTATCCATTTGTCAAGCTCCTTTTAGTCAGCTTCTTCATCTACGTCTCGTTCTTCAAAAATTGCATATATCCCAGTACACAAATAATCATGAAAAGTTTGTTCTCCTGTTTTTGGATCAAATCCTCTTACGAAATCACTATGCATTCCCAACTGTTTGCATTGAAAACTAAGATTACAATATTTTTTCTCCCCAGCTATTGTACCATCATCATACTTTACAAAATCAGGACAATTTTTATCGAGAACACTTCTCTTTTTTCCTGGGATTATAATATCAGTCATTATATTCTCCTTTATTCATGTCCTTCTGGCAAATCTTCTTTATTAAGTCGTGTTAATAAAGTTCTATAAAAATCTTTTATATGTATACCATTAGGCGGATCAGTTTCTATAAGTTTTTGAATACGGTTTCCTCTATTTAATAACATAATATCATTTACTAATCTTTCCATATATTTTTTAGGTATATGTAGTGTTTCCATAATTAATTCCCCTATATTTTGTAAACATATTCCTTTCCTCCAAATAATTATATTTTTTCTAAAGCCTGTCCTAAATCTCTTATAATATCTACGTAATGTTCCAATCCAACAGATAGTCTTATAAGACCGTCTGATATCCCAACTCTTTCTCTTTCCTCTTTTGTATAACTTGCATGTGTCATACTTGCTGGATGCTGTATCAACGTTTCACAGTCTCCTAAACTTACTGCAAGAGTGCAAAGTTTTACACTATCCATAATAGTTTTTCCTTCTTTTAAACCGCCTTTTAATTCAAAAGCTATAACTCCTCCGCCCCTTTTTGTTTCTTGAGTATACGGATCACACCATGGATAATAAACTTTATTAACTTTATCGTGTTCCGAAAGATATGCTGCAACACTCCAAGCATTTTCAGAATGTCTTTCCATTCTTAAAGCTAATGTTTTAAGCCCTCTTAAAATTAACCAAGCGTTGAATGGACTCATAGATGAACCAAAATGAGACACAGTACTTCTTACTTTTTCTATAATCTCATTACTTCCTATAACAATTCCTCCAATATTATCTCCATGGCCATTTAAATATTTTGTAGTTGAATGTATAACAATATTTGCACCTTGCTCAATCGGCCTTTGAATATAGGGAGTAAGAAATGTGTTGTCTACCGCCAAAGGAATTTTAAATTTTTCTGCTATTTTAGCCCAAAAAGGAATGTCGATCACATTTAATGTCGGATTAGCTGGTGTTTCTATAAATAGTAATTTAGTTTTCGCATCTATAAGTATAGTTATTTCATCAAAATGTGAATCTGGATGCACAAAACGTGTTTCTATTCCTAATTTTGGCAAGTCTTCATTAAACAATGCGTATGTACCACCATATAACACTCCAGATGAAACAATATTTTCTCCACTTTTAACTAAAGCTAAAATAAGAGAACTAATAGCTGACATACCTGATGAGGTAGCAATTGCATTTTCAGCTCCTTCTAACATAGCCATTTTCTTTTCAAGAATTCTTACAGTAGGATTTCCCATTCTTGAGTATATGTAACCTTCTGTTTCTCCTTTAAATAAACTAGCTCCGTGATCACTAGAATCAAATTTGAAAGTACTTGTCATATGAATGGGCTGAATTAAATCGTTAGTTAATACATTATTTATTTTTGTTCCATGAACAATGTCTGTTTCTTTATACATATTCTTCCTCCTAAGACAACGCTTCAATTATTCGCTTTAGGGCCATTTCCACAGTTATATCTTCATCATAATTAAATCTCACTAAACATAGTCTTTCATTCTCTTCAACATACATCAATTTCAAATTGTCTCTCTTCTTTTGCTCAAGAAACCCCCCCATTGAGCCATGAAAATGTTTCACAAATTCGAAATGCTGGCGTCCTTGAACTTCCACTAAAATTCCTAAATCTTTTATAAAATAATCAAAAAATAACCGTGATCCTTTATAGTTAATATAATATTCATTTATTATAATATTATAAGGAAATAGTTCTTTCAACATTCGTTCGATTTTATTAGCTATTTCGCTCATATAGTTCTTTAAGCCCCATCAATCCTATAATTTCGTCTCTAATTTCATTATACACATCATCATTATCTTTTAAATAATTACGAGCGTTGTCCTCACCATTAGCTATATTCTCACCTTTATATTTATACCACGCGCCTGCTTTTTCAACAACACCAAGATTTTCTGCGAGCGTTAAAACTTCCCATATACTATCATAACCTACTCCATATATAAGTGGTACTTCAGCGTTGCGAAATGGTGGAGCAAGCTTATTCTTTTTTATATGAAAAGAGGTCTTGTGTCCTATAACTTCATCAGTTATTTTATCCTTAATCCAACTTGTTTTATATTCTCCACCAGATACAGCTATCCTTCCAGTTGAATAGAAATTTAAAGCTTCTCCCCCCGTAGTTGTTGTCGGATCGCCCCAACTTCCGATCTTGTATCTGATTTGATTAACAAAAATCAACAGCGTATTAGTCTCACTAACTATAGGAACAAACTTTCTTAAAGCTTTGCTCATCAAACGAGCAAGCAACCCCATAAACTCATCACCAATCTCTGCTACAGCTTCGTGTTTGGGAATAAGAGCAGACACACTATCAACTACCGCTATATCAACCTCATTTGTTTTTATTAAAGTCTCAAGAGCATCCAGATTATCATCGCCAACAAATGCTTGAATTGTAATAAGCTCATCTATATTAACTCCCATTGCTCTGAATAATTTTGGATCAGCACTATGTTCTGCATCCACGAAAACACAGCGGAGACCACGTTTTTGAGCTTGATTTATTACAGACATAGCCAAGGTTGTCTTTCCGCCCGAAGGTTGCCCAAAGACCTCGTATACGCGTCCTAAAGCCATTCCTCCACTACCCAGTGCTGCATCTAATGAAATACTACCAGTTGAAACAGTTTGGATAATTAATTCATCATTATCACCCATAATTCCAACCACACCACCATATTTTTTCCTGATCGCTTTTCTTGCTGCGTCTAAAGTGCTATGTACTTCTCTTTCCTTTTTCTTTGCCATTTAAATACGTCTCCTTTTTTAAATTTTCAAATATTTCATCTATATTAAAACCAATACTTTCTTCACCATGTTCTTTCAAATATTCTTCTATATATTTATCTTGAATCACTTCAGCAATTTTTTCGTCTCTTTTTTCTTTTTCTGAATTCATAATTTCAATAGCTTTTTTAGTAATCCAGCCAGCACTTTGTTGGCCAAACATTTCAAAACTTAAAGGAAGATTGAAATTAAAATCATCTTCACGATCAAAAATTGTTTTTATTATCTCAGCACATTCACATAACGCTTGTTTTTTATTTAAATTTCCAACTTCCATACGAGCGTCAAGAAATCTTTTTGCGATAGCACGATCTCTTTTTATATTTCTATAAACATCAACAAGCTCTGGATGCTTGTATTCTAGAAGAGCGTAGAACAAAGTAAATAAGTCATCAAGTTTCTCAACATTATACGTATATTTTATAGGATCAATAATCTTATATCCCATATGTATTAAAAACTTTTTGCATGCTTTTGCTAAACTTTCATTGTCAGTTGATAAAAATCCAACATTTATATTGCTTTCTATATCAGAAACTAGATCATCTACTGTTTCTTTCTTCACAAACTATCTCCTTTTTATGGGAGTAATTAAAGATTTCTGATCTTCGTAATTGGCTGAGTCAAATATTAAAACTCCGTTATCATCTGAAAATTTCATCAATAATTTATCGTCTTTTATAGATGTTAATGTTTGCAGAACAAATCTACCATTCACATCCATTATAAATTCGTCGTTAAAATCTATATCTCCATTATAATGAAAATGTAAATTATCGTTGTAAATTTCCATACTTCCGTCTTTCATAGAAATTGTTATTCTGTAGTGGTCGTCTGGATTTAAAATATCATGAAACGGTGTTAATATTCCCATCAAAACATCTTTATTTAATGTTATAACATTTGAAAATGAATCTAAAGTAGAATGGTAATTAGGATATTCATGACCAATGATCATTCTTCCTTCAATAAAAATATTATTAAATTTAACTTTGATTCTATCATTTTCAATTTCTATAAATAATTGTGTACCATCATTTTGTAAGAGTCTTGATAATGCGGCTATAAAATCATATTTAATACTGTATTTGCCTTTCTTTAGGGTACTATTGTTCTCCATCCTATACTGCGTAAGCATCAATCCGTTTGTACCAGCAAAATAGATATTCTTGTCATCAAATTCAACGCACATTCCTTGTATAAAGGATCTAACCTCGTTTGGGTTAATCGCATACGAAATTTTATCAATTGCTGCTTTAAGCATGTTTGAATTTAAAATGAATGTGGTTTTATTGAATGGTTTGGGCTGTTGGATTGCGTAGGTATTGAAAAGGTCCAAGCGCAATCTGGCTTTGGAGGTAGTGCCGTTTTCAAATATATTTTCAGCATTTATATTTACGGCTTTGTCGGTGGCTTTAAATATGACTTTCTTTAAACCAAATTCTCCATTATAAGGTTCAAATGGTGTAACAAAAGAACGCAGCTTGTTGTAGATAACTGAAGCCACGCCTTCTTTTTTCGTTATATTTTTATTTGAAATACACATCATGGCTATAGAATCATTATTAGCCACAAATCTTATCTTGTTATTTTCTGCCTCGATTAAAATCCTACCAGAAGGTTCGGATGTATTTCTTTTTGCTATCACTCCTAATGCTTTAATGATATACTGCAATTCTTCAACGTCTATACTGAATTCCATAACCCTTTTCCTTTCATCCATTAACTTTTTATTTTTGTTTCTATATATTATAAGGTCAGTTTATTCCATAATACATCCTCCTTTAAAATTTTCATATTTATAATATAAGCACTATTCTGATCGTGTCAACCCCTGGGATGAAAATAAATTAAAAAAATTACAAAACATCTATCCCATCACCATCAATACCAATTATAACATCACCAACACCTTGTCCAGTTATAGAAGTAACCAAATCATAATTTTCTTGAACAGTTCTTCTAACATTTAGGATTCCTTGTATATTTCTAAAACCACCTGACGCGTATATAGAAGCTGGAATATCTACTTCAGGGTAGTCTGTAACAAAATCTATTGTATATCTTACCGCCTCGTCTATACTGCTAAACCTTGTTAAGTCATACACATACTTTAATTTATGAAATTTTCTTTTTGTAGATAATTTAATATTCACTGGAATATATGAGCTTATGTCTAAAATCCATCTATCTAATCTATCAGTTTTCCAAAGCGCGTCTATCAAAGTAGTCCAAGAAAATATATTAGAATCAACCCACTGATTTAAATCAGACTCAACCCATTGATCTAAATCAGATTCAACCCATTGAGCATTACTTCCTTCCCAAGCTCTATAAGGGTCTGCTATCTTAGTATAATTGTAGCTTTTAACTATTGATTTAAATGACAACTCAACCATTTCAAACCACTCTACGATACCAGAAGTACTAAGTTTATATACCTTTTGCTTATTTTTTACATTAGCAAAATGATATGGGTCTAAATAAACCCCTGAAATAGATACCGGCAAATTTTTATATAAGTAAGTACCTACAATAGATGCAGCAAGAGTTCTTGTATCCGCGAAAAATCTGAAATAAATAGGAAACTTATCTACAAATCTATAAGATTTAGTCGTTATACTTACACTAATAGGAAGCTTATCGATAAGAGAATAAGTATCTGCATGGCCTATTGTCGAATATAAATTTGCAACACCTGTATCATATCTCTTTCCTAATAATGTCGCGCTTAAATCACTTTTATAAACACATCTTAAATAAGCAGCTAAATCTCTAGGCTCAGACCATATACATGAAGGATTTACAACTGCTGATAAATCTAAATGCTCCATAGTAATTATTGATATTACAGATGTAAGCCTGATTGTTTTAGGATAAATACTGGCTGCTAAATCTCCAACATAACCTTGAGCATTTAAATAAGCATTTAAATTTACACATACAATAGCATAAATGTAGGCTCCAAGATTGCCAGCATTCCATCCTTTAGCATATGCAGACAAATCATATGACTTTCTAACACCAGTATTAGGATCTAAATACGCTGCCAAATCTTTATAGTTATTAGTAATGTTTATAGACGCGCGCAAATCATAAGGACCATAGATACCATTCAAATAAGCTGGTAAATCTATTAAACCATAACCATGTATAGATGCAGAAATATCCCTTGGCTGTATACAGTAGAGATATGCTGGAAGATCTTTCAAATATGTTGCTCTTATTATACCTGGTAAATCTTCATATACAAATCCTTTAATATACGCTCCTAAATCTTTTGGAACTTCTCTTGCCCAGGCTCTCAGTATAATACCAAGATCTCTTGGAGATTCTACCCCAATAATAGCAGGTAAATTTATCTTTTGTATAGAATAAATATATGCTGATATATCTAACTGACCCCACCCATATATTTCTGATGACAATTGCTTCATCGGCCATACTTTTAAATACGCCGGTAAATCTGGTGCTGATTCACCTCCAATAGAAGCAGACAATGAATCGCTCATTAATATATTAATATATGCAGACAAATCTTTTTTCGGCTGTGCATATATAGTAGTTTGAAGATTAGCACTGCTTCTATATAATTGCTTCACCTCAAAATTAAATAAAATATTTCCAAAAGCTTGGGGGGTATAGCTTCCAGGAAATAATTTGAGAATTAAATTTCTCATATCTTGTGGTGTATAACTTGACATGAATTACTCCTATGGGATTAGCCAATCTTGAATTATAGCATTTGCAGTTGTATTATTATATAAAGCTATAGCATAATGATATTCATTATAATTAGTTTCTATTTCAAAAGTGCCACTTACTCCGGCGCTGATGTCACCACCTATATATTCACCAGTACTTCTTCTATAAAGTCTGACTGGAATTCCTGATGCAGGAACGTTATTAACTTGTGTTTGACCTTCACATAAAAATTTATTTGTAAATGTGTAAGTTAAACTTGTATCTTCTACACCACTGCTTGTAGCTGTCATATACCATTGATAATCAATACCAGATGTAGTATTCATTAACACATTTGCTGGTTGACCACTTTGTATACCAGAAACAGTAGAACCAACTTGACTGTCATTATAAGCGTCGTAAAAAACTGCATCATAATTATAATTTGGCTTATCACCACTTATTGTTGTAGTTAAATATAATTGCTGTGTAGTTCCGTATACTGTAGATAAGTCTGTAGGAATTGGATTACTGAAAGTAAATAATGCATATGTAGATTCATCAAATGTAACAAAATTATCCCAATTGCTATAATAAGTTGCTTTTATCCACGCTACTGAGCGGGCTGTGTTTGAAATTCTTACTTCATCTGAAACACCGTTGGTAAATAAATCTGGAGATCCTGCATTATATCGACCGCTTAAACTTAAATGTTCTGTAGTGTCGGCAATTGATACAGGCGTATTTTGAGCATCATAACTAATGTTTTTTGATACTGCGTTTTCATAAATAGTTAATGTATTACTACCACCCCAAACTCCAACAGCATATACAGTAGTCGAATTGGCGATATTCGCATCAGTTGTTTCTCCTACCAATATATTCACCGCACCTGTATCATTAATCAACATTCTCAATTGGGCGCTAGAACTCATAGATTGCCCGAAAGTAAATGATTGTTGGCCAGGAGCCCATTTACGAATAAAAGCACCATCTACAGTAAATGATGTTCTGTTTAAAATAATCTCAAAGGTACAAGCAACCGCCCCATCTAATATAGAAACATCTCCAACATCAATATAATCATCAGTCCCATCAAAGTCTATCCCCTTCCCAACTTTCCCATCAACCAAATCAGCAGAAGTCATAGAACCTACAGGAGTAGCATGAATCACATTACTCGTTGAATCTTTTATGGCATTTGCAACATCTCCATTCGGATCTTGAGCCATATGCCAAACACCTTTGAAATTAGTATCCCAAACATTTTGTGCTGCAGCATCACCAGTATCCCCTACATAAGAAGTGTTTCCGCTTACAGTGGCATCATAATAAAGATATAAATCTGTACTAGTTCCAGAAGAAATTGTTGGAACTTTTACCCATAAATTTGCCTCTTCATTTCCATAATCCCATCTTTCTATTTCAATATAAAGTTGATTATCGCTTGAATCAGTTATTGCTATTTTTTTTCTATCTGTGCCAGAAGCTGTTAATTCATCAAAAACAACTGTAGCATCAAAACCAGTTTGCCCTGTTCCAGAAGATAAAGTTATGCTTACAGGAAAATTTGTTAGATCTCCTTCAATTTTTGATCCGTCTATAGTAAGTTTTAGTTTGTTGTCAGGATTCCATCCAGATAAAGCCATAATTATCTCCTTACATTATTTATATAATTATTTTGGCTGCAGTAATTGCTGCCAATTTAGCATCAATTTCTGCTATCTCATCATTATATCTAACTATATCTTCGTCTCGTCTATTTTCTATCATAGTTTTTTCTTCAATAAGCATTTCTTCTTGAACAATTTCTACTCGCTTTTCTGCCAATTGCACACCAGTTCCCGTGTCAAATACTGTATATTCAAATTTATATTCTTTATCGTCATTTTCAATTATTGACTCTGTTACACTAACCATTCCTTTTGTTTCTATTTCGCTAAATGTTGCCATTATTTATTCCTCCATTTTTAATTTATATTTTTAAGCTCATCAATTTCTGCTTTTAATTCTTTTATAGCATTAATAAGAGGTACTACAAATGTAGGATACTTTAAAGCTTGTGTTCCCTCGTCATTAGGGGCATCTACCCATCCACTAAAATCAACTCCAAGTTCGTCCATAACCTCTTTAACTTCCTGTGCAACCAGACCATCATGAACTGTACCTGGGTTGGCTATCTTTTCAAATTTGCGAGGACGTAATCCTAATATAAAATCTAAACCTACATAATTATCTTCTATATTAAATTTTACGCTTCTATCTGACGAGTAATCAGTCCAAGTATCGTACCCACCAACCGTTGTAGCTGAACTATTACCTAATACAATTTTATTACTGGCATCTACAGAAGCTCCATTACCTAGAGCCATTGCGTTTGTTAAAGAACTAGATGCAACATCAGCATCATGTCCAATGACAGTGTTATAAGTTCCGTCTGTATTTGTATTTCCTGCTTGGTATCCCATGAAGACATTATAATTACCAGTAGTATTGGCATAACCAGAGCGATATCCAATAAAAACATTCCTCATGTAACTTTGTTCTGAAGCGCCAAGGCCAGCTTCGTGACCAATTACAACATTAGAGGCACCTACTTCATTAAAATAACCTGCTGCATGACCCAAGAAAACATTTTTGCCTCCAGTTTTGATATAAAAACCAGTTCGATATCCCAGAAAAATATTACTAGAAAAACTATTTCCTGTAACACCATTACCAGCATTATGGCCAATTAAAACGTTATCCGCACCTGTTTGATTATAATTACCAGTTTGGGCTCCTAAATAAACGTTACGTTGACCAGTATTATTAAAATAACCAGAACCATATCCAACAAAAACATTATAACCACCTGTTGTAGCAGAATAACCGGCAGTACTTCCTATAAAAATATTGGTGAGATAACTATTTCCTGTAACACCTCGACCTGCTTGATAACCAATTACAGTATTATTATCGCCAGTTTCATTATATAACATGGCTTCTTTTCCAACAGCTATGTTAGTAAATGCTCCAGTTGTTAATGCGTTTCCTGCTGTTGGACCAATAGCTAAATTTGTATTATCTACTGGGAATCTAAGGGCGTTGTCAGTTTCTATACTGTATGAATTTACACCTGTTATACTATCTGAATCATCAATAGTAATTCCTGTCCCTTGAATGGCATCAGTTCCATCGTAGCGGGCCATTCTGTTGTCAGAAGAAGGATTTATTGTTCCTCCTCCGCCGCCTGGAGAAGTACCACTTACAGTTAAATTTCCTGTTACATCAAAATCACCATTTACTCTTAAGAAATTATTATCAAATTCTCCATAAATTAAAGGAGTTGCTGAATTAGAATTTTCTATGTAAAGTTTATTAGAACCTGTTTCATTGTAGCCAGCTCGATATCCTATGAAAACATTACCAGCTCCAGTGGCATTAGTATAACCAGATTGATGCCCAATAGCAATATTACTACCACCTGTAGTAATTACATAACCAGCTCGATATCCTATGAAAATATTACTGGCATAACTGTTTCCTGTAACTCCTTTACCTGCTTGATAACCAATTACAACATTATAATGACCAGCTTCATTAGAATATCCTGCTGAAGATCCCATAGCAACATTATAATGACCAGTTTCATTAGAATATCCTGCTGAAAATCCCATAGCAACAGTATTGTTACCTGTTGTAGCTGAATAACCAGATTGATACCCTACAAAAGTATTGTTGGAATAATTTTGTGCTGAAGCACCACGACCAGCATCTCTACCCATCACAGTATTATAATTACCAGAAATATTATAATAAAATGCTTTTTGACCAACAACAGTATTACTCATTCCAGATTCAAAACTATAAGCACACTCACTACCAATAAATGTATTATTTCCACCAGACGTAATTGCTTTTCCTGCGTTATAACCAATCACTACAAGTTGGGATGCTGTGGTAATAGTATATGCAGAATAATATCCTACGAAAGTGTTGTTGGAATAACTATTTGATGCAACGCCTTTACCAGCTTCTCTACCAATTGCAACATTATAATTACCAGCTTGAGTGTTATAACCAGCCTGATAACCCAAGTAAACGTTAGAATCGCCGGAAGTATTATTAGAGCCGGCGCTTGCTCCCATAAAGACATTTTGAAGTCCTGTATTATTATCAAAACCAGCAGCATATCCTATAATAACATTCTCTTGACCAGTTGTATTAACATAACCAGCACGGTACCCTATAAAAACATTCTGTGCATAACTATTTCCGGTAACGCCTTTACCAGCCTCTTTTCCTATGACAATATTATAATCCCCTGTCTGGTTGAAATAGGAAGCACTGTGTCCTATACAGACACTGTCTATATTTGTTGTACCTGCGTATGCAGCTTGATACCCTATACAAACGTTATTATCACCACCTGTCAACACACTATAACCAGCTTGACGCCCTATATAAATATTATTAAAGTTACTATTTCCTGTAACCCCTCGACCGGCTTCTCTACCGATACAAATATTATAATCACCTGCCTCATTCCAATAGAGAGCGCTATATCCTATAGCAACATTACTATGACCATCCGCATTGGAAAAACCAGCTATATATCCAAGGAAAGTATTAGCACTTCCTGTCGTCATAGAGAATCCAGCACGATACCCGAGAAAAGTACCACTACCAAAACTATTTGCCGTAACACCGTGTCCAGCTTCATCACCAACACAAGTATTACCAGCACCGGTTACATTATATCGCATGGCATAGTAACCTATTGCAACATTACTAGCTGGATTCGTCATGTAGTAGGCAGCTGATGATCCTATGATAACATTAAGGGTACCTGTTGTAATTTCATGACCAGCTTCATATCCTATACAAACATTATTTCCGCCTGTATTAGCTGTATAACCAGAATGATATCCAATAAAAACATTATCTGAATAACTATTTCCTGAAGAACCAAAACCAGCACGGCGACCAATAACAACGTTATTAGTACCTGTTTTATTATAATAAGCAGATTGATATCCCATAAAAACATTATCAGAGCCAGTAGTAATAGAATAACCAGATCTATATCCAATAAGAACATCACTTGAAAAATTGTTTCCTGTAGCACCGAAGCCTGCTTGATAACCAATTACAACATTAGAAGTTCCTACTTGATTATAATAAGCACTTTCAAAACCACCGTAAAAATTATAATAAGCACTTGTATTAGAATAACCAGCTTTGTGCCCTAAGAAAACATTATCTCCACCTGTTGTAACTGAAAAACCAGATTGATATCCTAAGAAAACATTGTCAGAATAACTTTGTGCTGAAGCACCATAACCAGCTTGATATCCCATAATAACATTAGAAGCGCCTGTTTGATTATAATAAGCAGCTTGATATCCCACAGCAACAGAGTTTCCACCAGTAGTATTAGCATTAGCAGCACTACTTCCTACAAAGGTATTGTTAGAATAGCTTTGTCCTGAGGTACCATAGCCAGCTGACCCACCAAGCACGACATTATACTGACCTGTTTGGTTAAAATAACCAGCTTGACTACCACCATAAAGATTATAACTACCAGTTGTAACAGAATAACCAGCACGGTATCCTAAGAAAGTACTGTGTATATAATTTTGACTTGAAGCTCCGTGTCCCGCTTCTCTTCCTACTATAACATTATCATAACCTGTTTCATTATATCGAGCAGCATAATAACCAATTATAACATTATTTGCTGCAGAAGTAGAAGAATAACCAGCTCCATATCCAATAGAAACGTTGCTGCCACCTGTTGTAACTGAAAAACCAGATTGATGTCCTAAGAAAGTATTATTGGAATAGCTATTTCCTGAAGCGCCATAACCTGCTTCAGTTCCAATTACAACATTTTTGGCGCCTGTTTGGTTGAAGTAGGCAGAATCATATCCCATAAAAACATTATTACTGCCCCCAGTCATGGAATAACCAGATTGATATCCTATGAAAATATCAGATCCTGGTGCGGGAGATAAAGAACTTCCTGCTAATGGTCCAATGGCTATATTTGTAGGATTCGTTTGTGGGAATGATAAAGCATTATAAGTTCCTATACTGTATGAATTTACACCTGTTATATTATCTGAATCATCAATAGTAATTCCAGTGCCTTGGATGGCATCAGTTCCATCGTAGCGGGCCATTCTGTTGTCGGAAGAAGGATTTATTGTTCCTCCGCCGCCGCCGCTGACAGTGGCCCATTCAGTTCCAGCAGGAGTAGATTTTAGATATTTTCCATCGTCATATGCAGCTGGGGTATCAGTTAATTCTAGTAAGGTAGAGGCTCCTCCGCCCGCAGAACCTGCATGGTTAATAAGTTCATCTATTACATCAGAAAGACTTTCTGTTTGAACCGCTCCATTCGCAAGGGCGGCGTTGGTAACAGGTTCCGCTTTTATATTTCTTATCTCAAAATTCCCAGCACCTATCATGCTGGAGGCTATCCCCAAATATTTACGACTACTTGTCGTCTTGCTTGAATAGTGGGTAATCGTTTGCCATGTCCCAGTTGTTGTAAATGTCGTTTGCGACAACATACTCCCATCATTCCCTCCTAACTTTAAAGCACCGGAAACGCCCGCTATTGTACCATCTTTAACATCGGCTGTCATTTTTGCGTATATTCCCACTGTTAATGCGGTATTGTGTATTGTATGTTGTGTACTTGCAACATAAACGACTTCGTAATGGTCGGTATCAAAGCCTAAGGTGCAATCTATAACAGTGTAATCACCCGTATCGTCGTTAGCACAATCATCATCTACTTCGGGACTCCCCAAAGCACTCTCATAGATAATCTCATCGTCTTGGAATGTGCCGGAGATGGTAGACAAATACAGTGTTCCTGTAGTACCGTCATCAATTATGTAATCTATCGTAGCAGTTGCCTCAGAGTCAGCACCTGTTATTGTATTGCCCACCGTGAAGCTACCAGTCTGAGCATCAAAGTTTAGTGCATATACAAGGGAATCAAGCTCTATTTCAGTGTAATATCTTCCATCATGATCTCCAGATGCGGAGTGTGTGGATATATCAGAGTCTATTTCCGCACTTAAAGAACCTGAAATTGTATCCACTTCTGATTCAGTGTAATATCTTCCATCATGATCAGCGCTAGAAGCGTGTGTTGATATGTCAGAATCTATTTCTGAGCTTAAAACCCCTGAAGTTGTAGCTAATTCAGTTGAAGTTGCGTAGTCTCCTGCGGGCTGGAAACCAGTATGACCTGAGGATGCATAATCCAAGTTATTTAATTCATCGTGATCATCAAGCTTACCACTTACAGTGGTAATCAGAGCATCAACCTCAGCTTGAGTATACTTGTCAAGGTCAGTTATATCTGACTCAATCCAAGTTAAAGCATCAACTTCAGTTTCAGTATAGTATCTGTCGTCATGATCTCCTGATGCAGAGTGTGTAGATATGTCAGAATCTATTTCCGCGCTCAGAGTGCCTGAGATTGTATCTATTTCTGCTTGTGTATATTTATCTATAGAAGCTTCTGTAAAATGTATGTTGTCAGAACTTGCATGGTTAATGAGTTCATCTATTATATCAGAAAGACTTTCTGTTTGAACCACTCCATTCGCAAGGGCAGCGTTGGTGACTTGTTTGATAGAAACATCATCTATCTCAAATGCAATACCATTGAAACCAGGACTAAATAAACCGATTTCAAGAGAAGTACTAGCAGCACTTACATATCCAGTATAAGTATCTTCCACGCCAGTTGGAGTAAATTCAAAATATGCCCCATCTATACTAAGATGAAATCCAGCCCTGATTGTTGTTGAAGCACCCGCATTCAACCTAGCTTTAAAAGAAGTGTAATAGAAATAATTAGGGGTTGCTCCAAATGTAGGAAGTTGTGTAAAGTCATGCCCCCCATCCCCAAGCATATATAATTTGCTAGCAACAGTAGTGTTTATATCAAAAGTGCCTAGATTAGGCCCTATCCAATTATTAGCACCAGACATGTCTGAATTTGTACCTGTTACAAGCTCCGCCCCCAAAGCACTCTCATAGATAATCTCATTGTCTTGGAATGTGCCAGTGATGTCGGCAAGGTTTAGTATTCCAGTATCGCCGTCGTCCTGCACTGAGACTATGGTGGCAGTAGCACCTGAAGGATATTGGGCAATAGAATTGCTCGGCGTGAAGCTACCAGTTTGAGCATCAAAGTCTATTGTATATACAAGAGAGTCTAATTCTGATTCGGTGTAGTACCTGTCATCATGAATATGTAAAGCTGTTTCTCCGGCGCCGGTTAATTCTTCGATGTTAGCTCCAGTAGCATCTGTAATATCACTATGAGAGGTTATGGTATGGCTTTCATTGTGATGAGCATTAGTGTCGCTTGTATGTGTTGAGATATCAGAATCTATCTCCGCGCTTAAAGAACCTGAAATTGTATCTACCTCAGCCTGAGTATATTTATCAAGATTTGTGATATCCGATTCAGTATGAACATGACCTGTATCAGATTTCCCATCTATATCAGTTTGTAGAGTACCAGAAATTGTGTCAACTTCGCTTTCAGTATAATACCTATTATCCAATTGACCAGCATCAAGTTCAGTCTCAGTGTAATAAGACGAATCATGATCATGCCCTGTATTAGATTTGGTATCGATCTGTGATTGCAGTGTTCCAGAAGTTGTTGCCAATTCAGCTGAAGTTGTGTAGTCTCCGGCGGGCTGAAAACCAGTATGACCAGAACTTGCATAGTCCAAGTTATTTAATTCATCGTGATCATCAAGCTTACCACTTACAGTGGTAATCAGAGCATCAACCTCAGCTTGAGTATATTTATCTATAGAGGCCTCAGTAAAATGCTCATCAGATGTATAATTAGTCAATTGGTCATGATCTATATCAGTTGTTAAATTATGAGTATTTAAAATTGTATTATGATCAATAGTTCCACTGAATGTAATTATATCAGAATCTATTTCATTGCTCAAACTTCCGCTAATTGTATCAACTTCTGTTTCAGTATAATATCTATCATCATGGTCTGATGATGATGAGTGTGTCGAAATATCAGAATCTATTTCCGCGCTTAAAGAGCCTGAGACTGTATCCACTTCTGATTGAGTGTATTTGTCTAGATCTGTGATATCTGATTCAGTGTGATTATGGCTTGTTGTGGAAAACCCAGTATGGCCTGAAGATGCGTAATCAAGATTTGATAACAGAGCGTGATTAGTGGCTCCTCCGCCGGCAGAACCTGAAATAGTTAAAGTATTAGCGCCGTCGTCATAAATTAAAGAAATATTATCTCCTTCTACAAGGAGATCATTAACCCTATCGTCTACCGCTTCATTCCAATCTGAAACATCAGACGAAGTATGACCGTGGGAACTGTCTGCTTTTGTATCTATATCAGTTTGTAAACTTCCAGATATGGTATCAACTTCTGCTTGTGTGTATTTATCAAGATCTGTTATGTCTGATTCAGTCCAAGTTAAAGCATCAACTTCGGCTTGGGTATATTTATCTAAATCAGTTATGTTAGACTCAATATGGTCGTGGCTTGTTGGAGCAAATCCAGTGTGACCTGAGGATACATAATCAATATTTGATAGCGTTGAATGAGCAACAGATCCTCCACTACCTTCTGATCCATCATGGGCATGTTCCGGCAAACTACTTTCAGAACCAGCTTGTACAATACCATATAATACTGAGACTAAGTTGCCAGTAAGTGTGTTTTCATCAATAATAACAGTAGTATCAGGCGAAGAAAATGAGGATGAGACAACAGTAGCATATTGTATCCCATCTGCTAAACAATCTAATTTCACTCTTCTATCTGCTATAAATTCATTAGTCCTATCTCCGCTTACTGTAAAACTGCTTGAACTTACGTATGTTGCATCCATTTATTTTTCTCCTATATAACGTTAATATCTAACACGCTTCCTGAAATTGTAGTATACTCTACTAATCTGTTATCATAAACCATATTCAACCCGTCATTAACAATATAGAAAAATCCACTATCAAATGTGGTGTTTTCCTCGGCCCAAATACTGTTAAAGTTATTTGAGCTACCATCTAAAATACGATACGTATAACTTTCCGAAGCCCTTTCACGCATTTCCCATTCAGCGATTGCCGTTTTGCCGATATTAGAGTTCCAGTTACCATTACAAGTTAGTTTATAAGCATAATAACCTTTAATATTTTCAAACGAATATCTCTGCCATCTTCCCCAAATATAGTCAAAAAAAGGGGTGTAAGTATTTTTAACTGACATGACGGTTTCCCAATCCAATCCATTAGACCCTTCCAAACCTATCTGCTTAGGAAAATAAGCCTCATCTGAATCAACAACTACAGGTAATAATCTTATCTGTGAAATTATCATCTTGCGTCTTGATTCGTTATATTGATACATTCCCCATTCCTGTATAATTATTTCGCCATTATTATATGTGTCTAGCACATCCAATTTATAATATCTATATGGCTTACCATTTACGAAATAAATTGTTTGCCAATCAGTAGTATTTATAAATGTATCAGCATATAATATATCCCATTCACTATCATTACTTGTTCTTGGATCTACATAAGAACCTCTTAAGACAAAGTTTTTTGCCATCCCACTAGAAGTTGTATGACCTTTAATCGTGAAACAACCAATATCAATATTATCGTCTCCAAAATCTATGCATACATATCCACTAGTGGTTGTTCCATGGAAATGGTTATTACCCCACAGATCATCATTATCATTTGATAATTTGCTTGCGTTATTCCAACCTATATGACCAGAATCATAATGAGTATAAATATCTGAAACTAGATTATCTGCCCCGCGCGCAAAATCTATAATTAGATCTACACTCCCAGAAGACGCTCCTTCGTCGCTATACCAACAATTGATAGAAGATCCATATACATCATCTGAAAGCCTATAAGGGTCTCCTCCGGAGCTTGTAGAGTGATAATAATCAATACCGGTAACATCATCATCATATTCTATCCAATCTATAGTTTGATGTGCAACTAATTCCCATGGTGGGCGGAGATTACTAGTATCGAAACTGTATGGGTCAGTTTCAAAATATTCTCGTACTATAACCCAGTCTATATAAACCCATGGAGCTGTATCATCATTCCTGCCATAAATTCTGAAATATGTGGCTCTTGTATCCCCATAAACCTGTCTTTCCCAACTATCAGTATAATCTGCGTAAGTATCTCTTCTTGCCATTGATTGATATACTTTATCATTTGATTCGTTATACGCAATGGAATTTTCTGAATAGCTCTCTCCTTCTAAACCTTTTTCAGTTCCATTATAAGTTATCCAACTAGAGCTATTTATAAGATTGCTTTTTCTATCATAAGATCCTTCCCCATAAAAATTCCATCCAAAATTATTTTCTGTGCCATAAAATCTGTATCTATAGTAAGCTTTATCTGTGGCTGTAAGTGCTGCATTAAGATAAATTCCATCTTCAACTATCCAATTTGTTATACCAGAAAGAGGCACGCCACTAGAAGTTATATACCCATTAGTTTTTATTCTTATTTTAGAATCAGCTACATCTTGTATATCACTATAACCCCATTTAGTTGCATCTATAGAAGTACCATCAAAACCGTCTGAAAATAAAAAACCCACAGAATCTACATCAGATATACCAGTATCAGTAGAATTTCCAAAATAAGCATACAAAGTTTTAGTTCTATTTGCTTCAAGCAAAGGTATTTTTAACCATATAGTGCCAACTCTATTCGTAATATCCCATGTAGCAACCCACATATTAAGCATTCGTGTACCGTTGCTTCTTTCACCAACTCTTACATCTTTACCATCAGATCTTGCGAATTCGAAAGTAAAATTTGAGGAATCAAAAGTTAATTTAATAGGGAAATCAACGCGGTCTTCTCCACCTGTCTCAGTTATACTTATCTCTCGTATATAAATATAATCTCCGCTAGATACGTCAGCTGCATAATCTGCCATTAATTCCTCCTAAGTAGCAAGTACTTCCCACCAGACCCTTAACATAGACGAATAATCTCCACTAACACTCATTCCATCTGGTATACTTATTTTTAAATATAATGTTTTACTTTGTCCCGGATAAATATTTTCTAATTCTACATTGTCTTGGTAATATATATTTTCAACTGTTGGAGAATCAATTCCTGTATTAGGCCTTCTTAAAGTCAATTTAAGTTGGTTATATTCTTCGCGCGGGAGAATCGCATTTGCTGTCACAGCTTTATTCCATTCTAAACTACTGTTCCATGTTGGATCATCTGCTAATGGAATAGTTGAACCAAGGACTTGATCATCATATGCAATAAACGCGGAAATTGGATCACAAGGATCTCCTACGCAACCGGCAGTACCACCAATACATTCTATTGTTTTATCTACTCCTTCTGAAATTTTTCCCACATATTTAGCGTATTGATCTCCAGTAATATTCTCAGTACAATATACCCATATTCCTTCTGTAGTAGGTAATAATCTACGAATAGTAAATCCTTCAAAATAAGTAGAACTATATACTCTTCCATCAGAAGCCACACGTTTTACATACACACCATCTACTATCCAAAAAGCATCAGAATCTTCAGAATCTAATCCAACAAATGTTAACTCATTATTAATAGTAAAACTTGTTATAGAATTTTCTAATACACCAGTTGAACTAAGTTTATATAAATTATCCCCGTTTATAAACCAACAACCACCATCAGCTGTACTGCATAAACCCTTTAAATCTGTAGTATCAATATCATAAGTAACCAAAACTGTACCAGTAGAATCTAGTTTTATAACAGCCATTGTACCTAACTGATTACAATACCATACTGATTGATTATCAGCAGCAGTATCCCAAGCTCCTATTATAAAATCTGAAGACTGAGGGCCTGAGTTATAGAGCACGGTCAAAGTTGAGCTGTAGTGTATTAAATAATGTCCTACATTATATAAATCTGATGAACCGGACAAACTTTGTGTTGCCATGTATAAATATGTCCAAAGACCTTCATTACTATCAAATTTTAAATCATTCATTTCTATATCGAGGGTGGGGGTTTGATGAATTGCAATTTGTCTAGCATAAAGTTCAACACCTTCTTTAGACGCTATAAATATATCTACATATTGCCTAACATCATTACCAGTTGGTATATCATAGCCTTTACACGATGTTAAAAGTCCAATTTTACGTGTGTTTGGGTCTTCAGCAAATTGACTAGAATAAAGTGATGTATACTTATAACTTGTTGAGCGCGGCCAAAGATAAGACCCTGTAGCATTGTAAGAATCATATAGTTCTGTATCTGTAGACATCAAATACTCTTTATACCAATATCCATCTCCGGCTGAATTCGCGCAAAGACGTCTATAAACTTTATAATCTATAGGTTTAGTATTATTGCTTCTTATTTGAAGAGTACTCGTATAGTCCACACTATCAACAGCAACTAATGCTCCTGATATAGCTGTTTGAAGTACATCCAAATACGCAAACTTAACAGATTGATTTTGAAATATGGGAGTAGTGTAAGTTCCTACTGTGTAACCGCTGTCTAATCTTAATTTTCCATCTGCAATACCAGTGGAAGTTGTGCCATTATATTGTCCACCATCCCAATTATTACCATTCGCTACAATATAATCAGTATTTCTGGCATATACCCATGGACCACTTTCTGAAGCAGATATAGATAACAGTTCATCTGAGTCGTTATATTGTGGATCTAGCATAACGTGCGCAGTCGCAACCGTATCTCCGCTATTGTAAACTTGTATTTTTTTAATATAGTCACTGTAATTCAAATAATTTAATGAAGTTAAAACATACGTTGATGTTAACGTACCATCACTACCAAAATTTATAACATCATCATTGTTTAAAACTTGAAAGCCAACAATGGTCCCTGAGACACTCGTTCCTGATAAATCATGATTTAGTTTAACATATCTTGGCGCGGATGGTGCTGATATTGTGGAATAATAATAGCCTGGCCCTATATTAATTACTGTATTTGTATAGTAATCTGGTTCATCATTTTTATAACTGAAAAAAATTCCCGACGCAACGGTGCCAGAATCAGTGGTGCTGTTGAAATAATAGCGAATTTCGTCTATACCGATTCTATCCACAAGGTCACAGTCAATCCAAACACTGTCACTCCCAGATCCCGAAATTGTTACTGTACCACTGACGGCTAGTATGTTGATCATATCTTCAACTGTAAATTCTACAGTTCCGCTAACAGTCACATAGGAATTGTTCAACAGATTAAATTTCATACCCATACCTCTTATTTAAAATTGCTTTATACCAACTTATATGCCATCCTCTGTTCTTATTCGCGCGGGAATTACATGGATTACATAAAGTAATTAGGTTTCCTAATTCACAATTCTTTTTATCATAGTCAATGTGATGGACACATAACTTGTGGACATTTCTAAAACAACCTGGATTTAGACATTTGTTTCCATCACGTTCTTTTATAAAATCCTTGAATTCTTTTGAAGACCACTCAAAACAGTATGGCTCACAGGAGATACCGCCTTTCCAATTTGGATTATTTTCACCTGAATTTTTAATGAAAAAACATGTTGGGCATCTTTTTCCTTGTTGCCAACTATTCCAACTTATGCTATGTTTATGCCCGTTTGGACAAATACAATATAATTTTGTATAATTATTTTTATATTCTTTAGTTAAAAGAACATAGCTTTCTTTCTCAAATTCTTTTTGAATAGCTATTAATTTATTTCGTTTAATACTACAAAAACATCTCTGCCCCTGTTGCCAATTACCCCAAGAGATGCTGTGTCGATAACCTTCTGGACAAATATAATCCAATTTTTGTTGTGCATTTTTATATTCATTTGATAAAAGGATACAGTTTTCTTTTTCAAATTCAAATTTTACAAACTCAATGGTTAGTTTTACTAAACCAGCACAATATGAACATCTCCGGCCTTGTTTCCAAGCAGCCCAAGTTATAGAGTGTTTATGCCCTTCAGAACAAATATAATCAAGTTTCGAATGTGCATTTATATACTCTTTATTCAATAACTTATAACCTTCTTTCTCAAATTCCTTCCTAACAAATTCTATAGTTAATTTCCTCATATCTCCTCCACTAAACTGCCACTTCCCAATATACAATCAATCCGGCAGTCCTATTCTCCTTCCCAGTGAGCCCTTTGGGGATATTATTTCTAACATATACAGACACACTTGTATTTTGCGCTACATTTTCATAAACCAAAGGTAATTCCACATCTCCTACACTATAAAAGGTTACATTATCTGAAGACACTTGAACGAAATTACTCGCTTTAATTAATTTGTCTGCAGCATCCTCGTTGTTTAATGCTGATTCTAAAAAATCAGTTTTGCAATAATTATAAATTTTCAAATCAGAAATCACAGAGTCTACCGAAGATGTTTCTACATAACCGCCGCTTTTAACACTCAAAGAACCTTTTCCGCCAAGGATAAAATTGAAATGTTTATTATCTCCAATCGTCCATGTACTGGTCGTTTTAAATATCAAGGTGTTATTCATATAAATTCTGATCGTGGAGCCATCATTGTCGATTTGCGTTCCATCATTGCTGAAAACTATTCCTAAATGGAACATTACATCGAGTATACTTACTCCTAAATTGCCAATAGATTCAACATTCAGAATATCATTTATATTTCCGTGGTATATCTCCAAACCATTTGTAGTAACCATTAATCCAAAAATATCATTTGCATTGTTATTGAAAGAAAATACCCCTCTGTTTCTTGCCGTGCCATAATAGTCAAATGAGTTATATTCATAATCAGGCCTTATCCAAAATTCTATGGTTCCTTTTGATAAACTACAATCTCCTATAGGCGCTGTTATAAAATCGTCATTGTTAATATAACATCCTCTCCCGTGTGCGCTATAATCGTAAAAACGGTTCCTTTCTATTTCAAATCCGTCCAAATGCATCGTCAAAGAATTCCCTATTCCTTTAAATACCATTCCCATTGTCCCTAAAGTAACAGTATCTATTGACCTAAAATCTCCCACTATCTCTTGCTCCGTATATATTATCTCATCGGCCATTTTTGGACGGAGAAAAAGTTGATTCCACCCAGTATTTAAACTACCAGATATGGTTGAAAAATACCATTTATAAATTACAGGATTAGCTGTAGATGAACTATCATACCCGCCGAAATAAAAGTATCCATAAGACCTATCTAAATTATCTATATCATCTATTCTAAATCTAAAACTAAACCCATCTCTCCATGAAGCTATACCATCGGTCCCAAAATCGTCGCCTTCCACAAACGAAATTGTGTCTGCAGCAGTAGATGCTGGATATTCTATTTTTAAAGCACTGATGGAATTGTATACAGTATAACTATAATCTCTACTAATTGTACTTATATTTGAACTCCACCACCAAGGATAATTACATGGATTTTGATCATATGTACATATTAACCTAACATGTTTTAAATAATCTGGCCCGCCATTATATCCAGTTGCAGTATCCATCCTAATAACAGCCCACTGATCATAATACGGGCTTTCTCCCCACTCTCTAAAATCTACTTTACTTGGATTATCTAGTACTGAATCTGAATAACAAAAATTAGAATTACTATTAGACCAATCTGTACTAGTATCTTCAGCATCTATTCCAACTATACTATGAGAAGATAAGAAAAATTGGTCAGCCAAATTCATACAAACTATAGGGTATTCTTCACTATCTATAATAGGATAACCATAGTATTCATAAACTTCAAGCTCTCTTAAAACAGCACCACTAAAAAGTTCTAGATTTCCACCAGTATCATCAGGCCTTAAAAATACGTCTGGATTACAATTGTAACCTGTAATGGCAATTTTTACATACCGAGCTTGCACTGAAAATGTTAAATCATGCGTTCTTTCAAAACTGCTGTTATTGCTTATGGAAAATATTGTGGTAAATGTTTGTTCATCAGTAGATACTTGCACACTATAATCTGTTATTAAATAATTACTATCTTCACCATCATATCCATGATATATTTTCACTCTATAAATGTTATATATAGCGCCAAGATCTACATATATCCACGGGTTAGCTTCACCATCAGAACCCCACACATCATAAAAAGAAACAGTTTCACTTGTGGTATTTACATTTATTATACCGTTAGTTATTTTATCAAGATACATAGTTCCAAAATAACTAGATCCACTAACAGTTGCTTCTAATGCTAAATTTGTAGAGCTTTCATAAGCTGTTATTGATTTTCCAAGATAATCCCATTCATGATTATAATTTCCACCTGCCGGAGAAATTTGTGTAGAAATATCTGGATATAACCCTAATTTTTTAAAAGTTCTCGACGCTACATCGCCACTTAATAATCTAAGACGCATCCATCTTGCATCATTCTTATCACTTTCAAACTCTACATCATATATATCACTAACATCAGAATTAGAATAGGCAACATTAGTACCGTCAATCGATATTTCAGTTTGATATGGGCTTCCACTACCATAACTCCTTAATAACTCTAAATCATATCTTCTTTCTAAATCTATTGCTAGGTAAGAATAATAATCGGAACTAAATATACTATTTGCCGAATGGTGGCTATATGAATTGTCATAATATAAATCAACATCATTATATTTGGCATACATTATGTTATCACTACTTGTATAAAGGGACATTGTGTAATAACGTTCGTTTGCAATTGCTATATCACTACGATGGTCTGGGTTTCTTACCACTTTTTTTGAAATTCTTATATCAGACATCCAACCATCAAGCCCGTCTCCAATTTTTATGGTTTGACAATTTGGATTTAACCCAGGTTCCTGTACTAACATGCCATAGTAACAATAATTATATTCATTTACATAATAATATATAAGAGTTTCATTTGGAGGAGCTTCACGCTCCATACTAATATGATAAGTTCCAC